>Ga0265295_1004654_pt1 | contig 18247 bp, 17 predicted proteins | sample Munlansysbiofilm_FD_192503 | JGI IMG/M metagenome (GOLD analysis project Ga0265295, IMG submission 192503) | Leachate microbial communities from a municipal landfill in Southern Ontario, Canada - Methane capture system biofilm | ecosystem: Engineered > Solid waste > Landfill > Unclassified ...
GGACCGGGGAACGGTTCAGCTTCGCACTGTCCTTCTCTCTTTTTGGCGCGGCCTTGTTCGCCGTGAGCCTCATCGCCATCCTGAAACTACGCATCCCCGAATCCTGAATAATTCCGCACCCCCTGAAATGAAAAAGGCCCTCGGTTGGGGCCTTATTCGTATCTGGTCCAAAGCAGGGGTTCCTCGTACTGGATTCCGATGGCGTACCCTCCTGTACTGGACGGCACGCACCATTTGACCCTGGCTTTCACATCCCGGGCCAGACCGACCAGATCCTGCGGCAGGCGGACCATGATCCCGCCCCCCTTTTCCAGAGGTTCGGGATGGACGAAGCATAGCCCCCCGCGACTGAAATTGAACACGGTGGCCGGACTGAAACCGCTTTGCAGGGACGTGGCTATCTGCACCAGATATTTCTTTTCGTGGCGCGGCCACTGCCGCCGATTGATATTGGGGCGGATGATGTTTGGCATGCGGACCTCCTCGCGGCTGATCTCGAATCTCTTCACCACGCGCGTCATCTAGCAGAAAAAAAGAACACCGAACAGAACCGAATGTCAGTCCTCGTGATCGCCGTAAATCTTTTGCAACTGCTCTTCATTCATGGAAAAGGAATGCGCGTCGTCAGGAAAGACGCCAGAGCGGACTTCGGCGGCGTAAGCACCCAGAGCGTCCTTGGCTTTTGCACCCAATGTCTCGAACTGCTTCACGAATTTTGGCACGAAACGCTCAAAGAGCCCCAGGGTGTCGTGAAAGACCAGCACCTGTCCGTCACAAGCCGCGCCACCGCCGATACCAATGGTGGGTATGGAGAGGCGTTTGCTGATCAGCTCCGCGACCTGCGCAGGAATGCACTCCAACACGATCATGAACGCCCCGGCCGCTTCAAGCGCCATTGCGTCGTGCAGCAGTTTTTTGGCCGCCTCGGCGGTGCGTCCCTGGACCTTGTAACCGCTCAGCGCAGTGGCCGACTGCGGGGTCAGGCCGATGTGCCCGCATACGGGAATTCCGGCATTGACCAGAGCCCGAACCTGCGGCGCGATCTCTTCGCCACCCTCGATCTTGATGCCCTCGCATCCCCCTTCCTGCACCAGACGGGCCGCGTTCTCCATGGCCTGGGCCGTGGATATCTGATAGGTCAGATACGGCATGTCCGTGAGCATGAAGGTATCCTTGGCCCCGCGCCGGGCGGCGCGGGTGTGGTGGATCATGTCGGCCATGGTCACGGGCACGGTGGAGTCGTAACCGAGCACGACCATCCCCAGGGAATCACCGACCAGAACGACGTCGATACCGGCCTCCTCGGCCAGACGGCCCGAGGGATAATCGTAGGCCGTGAGCATGACTATCTTCTCGCCGTTTTTCTTCATCTGGATGAAATCGTTCAAGGTTTTCATGCTTTTCTCCGCTAGGATCTGATGATTTCGTTGTCTGCTCCAACCAGGACCACGGTGGGCTGATGGCCGGGGATCTCTTCTGGGGTCAGTTGCACATAGGAGGCGATAATGACTTTCTGGCCACGGCTGCCCTTGTGCGCGGCGGCCCCGTTCAGACAGATCTCGCCCTTCTCGCCGAGAATGACATAGGTGGAGAGACGCTCTCCATTATCCACATTGTAGATATCGACGCGTTCGTTCAAATGAAAACCGGCGGCGCGGATGAGGTCGGGACAGATGGCCACGGAGCCCTCGTAGTCGACCTCGGCCCCGGTGATGATGGCGCGGTGCAGTTTGGCCTGCAAAAATGTACGTAAAGGCATTTATTTCTCTAGGTTGATTCGTTTGTTGTCAATGAGCCGCGCCTTGCCGAGTCGCAGGGCCACGGCGGCCAGAAAATCGGAGTGAACGTGATCCACGGTCTCGATGGTTTCGGGATCGACCAGTTCAAGATAATCAAGCACTCCGGAAGGAATCCACGCCGCGTAATAATCCCGAACCGCCTTGCGCAGCGCGCCACAATCCCGTTCCCCGGCCCTGACCATGCCTTCGAGCAGGCAGAGTCCCTTCTGGATATGCGGGGCCACGGCTCTTTCCTCGGCAGTCAGATAAACATTGCGGGAGCTCATGGCCAGTCCATCGGCTTCGCGAACGATGGGACGACCCTCGACACGCACCGGAATGTCCAGCTCACGCGTCATCTTGCGGATCACGGCCACCTGCTGCCAATCCTTCTCGCCAAAGGCGGCAAAAGTCGGCTGCACGAGATTGAAAAGTTTGCAGACCACCGTGGCCACGCCCTGAAAATGTCCGGGACGCGAACGCCCGCAGAGATTTTTCGTCAGCTCCGGGACATTGACCCAAGTGCCGTGACCCGGGAGATACATCTCGTCCTTGTAGGGCGTGAAAATCACATCGACGCCGCATTCGGCGGCCAGGGCGGAGTCGCGCTCGATGTCCGAAGGGTAGTTCTCCAGATCCTCTCCCGGACCGAACTGCGTCGGATTGACGAAGATGGAGGCCACCAGCAGATCGCAGTGCTCGCGGGCCCAGCGCATCAGGCTCAGATGCCCCTCGTGCCAGTAGCCCATGGTCGGCACCAGGCCGACGCAAATCCCCTGCCTGCGCCACTCGAGCCCCAACTCCTGCATGGACCGGGGGCTTTGGATTCGCTTCATCCCGCTCATTTGCCCCTCTTGGAATGTACCTGCATGTCGAAAAATTCGCACCCGCAATCACACACGATCTGATCTCCCTTGCGTCGTCCGTCCGGATCGTCGATCACGTCATAAAGAATGCCCGTGGTCTGGTCGTATACGAACTCCATGCCGATGACATCGACCATCCCGTACAAGCCGCATTTTCTGCAAATGAAATCCCGAAAGTCACCAAAATCAGCGTGCATCGCTTTCCTCCTGCGAGAGGCTCAGGCTCTCCAGTTGGATGTTCAGGGCCTGTGTGGAAATGTGGATCTCGCGCGTGGACAGACCAAGGGAGACCAACAAGGCCAAAAGGCTCAGTCCGAAAAGGAACTTGCCCAGGGTCACAAGGCCGGCAAAAAGACAAAACATGCACAGGACGCACAAAAAAAGGCTCACCACTCCGTAGAGCTGCATCAGCCGGATCAGGTTCACCCGCAGGCGCATGTTTTCGATCTGGGCCAAGAGGGACGAACCGTGGTTGTCCTGATAGCGGTCATACAGGGTTCTGATCCTGCTGCCCAAGGCCAGAAAACGGTTGGTGAAGGCCAGCAGGATGAGTGAAATGGTCGAAAAGAGCAGGGCCGGAGTGGTCAGGGTGATTTCCATGTGTATCCTTTATGAGGACTCGCACACCATGCGCAGCTCTTCAAGCTCGTCCCAGCGGGTCAACAGGGAGTCCAGCTCCGCCTCCAGGACCTCGAGCCGGACGGCCGCGGCCGCGACGACAGTGTGATCGTTGGTGTAAAATTGAGGATCGTTCATCTGTTCCTGCAGGGCCGCGATGTCGGCTTCAAGCGCCTCGATGCGACCGGGCAAGGCGTCGAGTTCCATATTTTCCTTGTAAGTCAGCTTGCGGGCCTTGGCCACCCTGGGCTTTGCCGCCTTGGGCAGGACCGGCTCGGGCTCCGCGATCTGTGGCCGCTGCGAAAGCCAGTCGTCGTAGCCGCCGGCGTACTCGACCACCCGCCCCTGGCCTTCGAAAACCAGGCAGGAGGTGACCGTGTTGTTCAGGAATTCGCGGTCATGGCTGACCACGAGCACGGTGCCCGGAAAATCGCCGATAAGTTCTTCCAGAAGCTCAAGGGTCTCCTGGTCCAGGTCATTGGTCGGTTCGTCCAGAACGAGCACGTTGCAGGGCCGTGTGAAGAGCTTGGCCAGAAGCAGCCGGTTGCGCTCCCCGCCGGACAGGAGTCCTACGGGGGTTTGGGCGCGGTCCGGGGTAAAGAGAAAATCCTTCAGGTAGCCGATGACGTGGCGGCGGTTTTCGTTCACGTCGATGTAGTCCGCACCCTCGCCGACGATCTCGCGCGCGGTCTTGGTCTCGTCGAGCAGGGAGCGCATCTGGTCCGAATAGGCGACCTCAAGGTGCGTGCCCTGCCGGACCTTGCCGCTCTGGGGGGCAAGATCTCCAAGGAGCAACTTCAGAAGCGTGGTCTTGCCCGCGCCGTTGGGACCGACGATGCCGACCTTGTCGCCACGCATGATGTTAGCCGAAAAATCGCGAATGACCGGCTCGTCACCCCAGGCGTAGGAAATGTTCGTGACCTCCAGGACCAGACCTCCGGTCTTGCGGCCCTCCTGGATCTGCATGGACACCGTGCCGGTCCGCTCGCGGCGCTGACTGCGCTCGGCGCGCATGGCCTGCAAGGCGCGCACGCGCCCTTCATTTCGCGTACGGCGGGCCTTGATGCCCTTTCTGATCCAGATCTCCTCTTCCTTGAGCTTCTGGTCGAACTTGCGCCACAGGGTCTCCTCCGTGGCCAGCACGTCCTCCTTGCGCTGCAGAAAAGTGTCGTAATCGCAGGCCCAGTCCACCAGCACCCCACGATCCAGTTCCAGAATGCGATTGGCCACGTGACGCAGGAACATGCGGTCATGGGTGACGAAAAAGAGGGTCCGGGACTGCTTGACCAGAAAATCCTCCAGCCACCGGATGGCATCCACATCCAGATGGTTGGTCGGTTCGTCGAGAAAAAGGATGTCCGGCTCCCCGGCCAGGGCCCGGGCCAGAAGGGTCTTGCGCTTCACGCCGCCGGACAGGGAGGTAAACTGCGCCTCCGGGTCCAGCCCCAGATGGGTGATGACCGTATCGATCTTGCGGGTCAGACTCCAGCCGGCCTGCTCGTCAAGCAGGCGATGTGCCCGGGCAAGCAGCGCCGGGTCGATGCAGGCGTCGTCATGCCCTTCGTGTCGCAAGGCCGCCAGACAAAGCCCGGCCTCTCCGGCCCCGGAAGCGACCACGTCATAGACCGTGCCCGTGAGGTCCGAGGGAACCTCCTGCGGCAGGGAGGCCGTAACCAGCCCCTTGCCAAGCCCCACCTCTCCCGAATCGGGGGTGATTTCGCGGGACAGGATGCGCATGAGCGTGGACTTGCCCTCGCCGTTGCGGCCAAGGAGACAGATACGTTCACCCGCATGGATCTGCAGGCTGATGTTGTCCAACAAAAGCGGACCGGAAAAAGAGAGGGATATGTTGCTTGCGCTGATGAGTGCCATGAATTGGGGGAAAGCGGGTTGGTTGTTCGGACGCCCCGACTACTAGGAAGAATCAACCGGATTGTCCAGAAGGGAATCTATCGCCTGAAAAGCCTGATCCAGCGCAGGATGTTGAACATGCTGGCCAGGGCCTGCGCCAGGTAGGTCAGGGCGCAGGCCGTCAATATCCGACGGGCCGCCCTCTCGTCCTCGGGCGGGATGTATCTTCCGGCCTTGAGCAATGGAAGGGCACGATTGAAGCTCGCATCCAGCTCCACGGGCAGGGTCACCAGATGAACGATGACCGGGATGCCGAGCACAAGGACCGCGCTGACCAGCAGCAGGCGGCCGATCAGAGGCACTTGCAGGGCCGCGCCCAAAAGCGGAGCAACCATGATCGCTGCGGCTCCGATGCGTTCGGCCCAGATCCCGAACATGACCAGCCTCGTGCGAAAACGCAGCAATCCGTCCCCGGATTGATCCTGTAGGGCGTGCCCCACTTCGTGCGCGGCCACGACCACGGCGGTGAGCGAGCGCTTGCCGGTACTCGCGGGGTTGAGCCGCACCACCTTCTCGGCGGGGTCGTAATGATCGCCGAGCTCCGTGGCCTCCACTCGCACGCCGTCGAGACTCAGGTCACGGACCAAAATTCCGGCCAGGTCTATGCCGGTCCCTGAAAAGTATTCATCCCGGCCATACCGTTCGAGGACGTGCCGGGCCCACAGCCCAGGCAGGGCTATAAGCGCAACCAGCACCAGCAGCCCGGCAACATAGGGCATCAGATCTTGCCCACGGGAGCCAGGTACAGAGCGAACTCGTCTTCTCCGTCCACGCCCAGGAGCGCGTCCAGGGCCTGCTGGTGAAAGGCCGCCACCGCGCAGGTGCCGCAACCCACCGCCTGCGCCGCCAGATACAGATTCTGGCAGACATGCCCGGCATCAAGAGCGATGACCCGGTGGGCGGCCGCCATGTAGCGCCACTCCATCCGGTAGGGGATGGTCGCCCAGACCAGCACCACGGGCGCCTTGGCCACGAAGCCCTGCATGAGTACGGCCTCGTGCTGACGAGCGCTGAAATCAGCCCCGGCTGGGGCTTCCAGCACCAGGGCGTGCTCAAGGGGCAGGTAACGATACACGCCCCGCTCAAGAGATTCGCAGTTGTTGACCAGCACGTATGTTTCCAGGGCATGCCTGCATCCGGCCGAAGGGACGGTGCGGAACACGCTGGCCGCCCCCTTCTTCCCGCGCACCCCCTGCACGGCCCAGAGCAGAAAGCCGAGTTCTTCGGAACCCAGCGGCTCATCGCGCCAGGCCCGGTGGCTCTTGCGATCGGCCAGGGCGCGGACCAGATCGACGCGCCCGGCAAAGGCCGTGGCCGGGTCGCCCGGCAGCGCAATCAGCGTCTGATCCGCCCGGACAGGCTTCTGCACCGGAGGCGGCGCCATGCCGCGATTCTGGTCCGAGCGTGAAAAATCGAGCTGCAACCGCAAATCATCCTTCAAAAAATCGCGCATGGTCCGCATGTTCATGAGCCGCCCTCCCCTGCCGGTTTTACAATCAGCTCAGGCGTGGCAGGCGCCAGCACCAGACGGCGATAATAGGCCAGCGCCAGACAAGTCATGGGCAGGGCGATCAACAGGCCGAGCAACCCCAGAAGCTTGCCCCAGACCGAAAGCGACAGGAGCATCACGGCCGGGGACAGGCCCATGGCCTTGCCCAGAATGCGCGGCACGAGCACCGCGTCCTGGATGATCTGCACGACCACGAAGACAAGGCCGGTCATGCCCATGACCACCCAGAAGGACTGGCCGGTCTCAAGAGCGTGAATGGCGGCCAGCACCACGGCTGGAATGAGCCCAAGCAACTGAAGATAAGGAACCAGATTGAGCAGCCCGACGAATAATCCGAGCAGGATGCCCATGGGCAGGCCGACCAGGGAGAAGCCGGTGGCGAAAAAAATTCCGAGAATGCCCGCGATGGTCGTCTGGCCGCGAAAATAGCGGTTCATGGCCAGATCGAACTCCTCGACGAAAGACACGACGCCCTCGCGGTACTGGGGTGGAATCAGCTCCTTCCAGGCAACCCGAACCTTCTGAAAATCCATAAGCAGAAAGATGAGGTACAAGAGAACCACGGCCGGCACGACCAGGGCCATGAGCACGCTGTAGGTGCCGCTGATGATCCCCATGAGTCCGGGAAGGACCCGGCGCAGGGTGGCCTGGGCCATGGATATGAAGCTGTCGGTGCGAAAGAAGTCCCGCACCTCGGGCGTGTTGAAATAATCCCGCAGGGCCTGCCACACATCGGGAGGCAGACGGTTGGCGGCTTCCTCGGCCAGCTTGGAGTTGCTGACCAGGTCGGAAATGAGCCGACCCATGTGCGCCACCTCGCGCCCCATGAGCGGGATGATGATCCAGCATAGCCCGCCGACCACGACAAAGAAAAAAAACAGGGTCAGACCTATGGCCAGCCCCCTGCTCTTCACGAACATCTGCACGCGGTGCACCAGTGGATTGAGAATGTAGGCCAGGAGCAGGGCCACGGCAAAGGGGATGAGCACATCGCTGAGGTAGCCAAGGGTCGTGATGACGCCCCAGAGCAGGCCTGCCGCCAGGGCCATGCGCACGACGCGGTCGAAGGAATACGGAGTGTTGTCGAGAATCATCAGCCCTCCCGAGGCTTGACGGAGCGAAAAATACACAGAAACCCGCCTGTCACGACTGCGGATAGCAGAGTAGGGAATGCCTTGGAAGCCCCGGATTCGCAGGCTTGATTTGATACAGAGCTTGTCATACATTACAAGGCTTATTCGACGCTTCTTGCCTCGTGATCATGGCGCCTTCTCCCGTATTGCGTGACCGTCATCGGAGAAGTTTTTATCGACCGGATTCATTTCCTTACCGGGAGAACCTCGAAATGGCCTTTGCACCCACGTTTTTCCACACTTTTCTGGAAACTTGCGACCGGCACCGCGACAATCTCGCCTTCATCTATCGCGTGGGCGAGGACGAATTCAGAGTGACCTATGAAAAGTTCTTCGAAGATGTGCTCATTCTTGCCCGGGCCTTCAAGGCCAACAAGGTTCGCAAAGGCGACAAGGTCTTCATCCTCTCCGACAACCGCTATTCCTGGATTGTCACGGACCTGGCCCTGCAAGCCCTGGGCGCGGTCAGCGTTCCGCGCGGAACCGACACTCCTCCGAGCGAAGTCGAATTCATCGTCAACCATTCGGACGCCGAATTCCTGGTTATCGAGACAGACAAGAACTACAAGGATTGCCAGGGGCTGATCAAAAGCCTCAAGCTCAAGGGCGTATTCATTGCCGCCGGCTCCGAAAAACACTCCTGGTTCGACAAGGCCACGTCATACGCGGAGCTACTCGAAAACCGTTCCATCGAACCCAAGGACATCGAATGGTTCAGGGGGCTGGCCGACAAGATCACCCCGGAAGACCTGCTGACCATCATCTACACCTCCGGCACCACCGGAACCCCCAAGGGGGTCATGCTCAACCATGCCAACATCATGCACAACGTGCGCACCCTGCCGCCGCTCATCAGGCTGCAGGCCGATGATGTGTGGGTGTCCATCCTACCGACCTGGCACATCTTCGAGCGAACCGCGGAATACATAGGCATCGCCACCGGCAGCTGTCTGGTCTACTCATCCATCCGCACTTTCGCCGCTGATCTGGAATCCTACAAGCCCACCCTGGTCGCAACCGTGCCGCGCATCTGGGAATCCCTGTATTCCAAGATCACGACGGGGCTGAAGAAAAAGGATCCCAAGAAAGCCAAGATCTTCAATCTGCTGGTCCGGGTCTCCGCTGCCTACCGCCGCAATGCGCGCGTGCTGCGCGATCAGCTGCCCGTCTTCAAGAAGAGGGCCCTTCCCCTGCGCCTTGCGGACAAGGTGCAGGCCCTGGTTTCAAACATGTTTCTCTTTCTGCCCAACCTCTTGGCCAAAAAGAAACTCGTGCTCGTACAGGAAAAATTCGGCGGTCGTCTCAAGGGCGCCATCAGCGGCGGTGGCAGCCTGCCACCCTATCTGGATGAATGGATCGACGCCATCGGCATCCGCATCATCAACGCCTACGGCATGACCGAGTGCTCGCCCGGCATCGCCGGACGCGGATTCAACTGTGACATCTTCGGCACCATCGGGCCCCCCGTTGGCGAGACCGAACTGCGCATCGTCAACGATCTGGGAGAGCCGGTGCCAAAGGGCGTCGAAGGCGAAATTCAGGTTCGCGGCGCGCAGGTCTTCAAGGGCTACTACAAAAACGACGAGGCCAACGAGAACGCATTCTCCCTCGACGGGTTCCTGCGCACCGGAGACCTTGGACGACTGACCCTCACCGGGGAACTGGTCATTACCGGCCGGGCCAAGGAAATCATTGTCCTGGCCAGCGGCGAGAATGTCGATCCAACCAACATCGAGGCCACGCTGTCCATGTTCCCCTTCGTGCAGGACGCGGTGCTCGTAGGCCAGGACAAGAAGGGCCTGGGCGCGCTCATCGTCCCGGATCTGGAGAAGCTACGTGAATTCGTGCTGGAAAAGTACAATCAGGTGCTCGAAGAGACCGAAGGAGCTCTGCGCGACAAGCAGCTCCTCGATCGTCTGCGCGAAGAAATGAACAAACTCCTGAACGCCAAGAAGGGCTTCAAACCCTACGAAAAACTCCAGAACATCCACTTTCTCGATAAGGAGTTCACCCTCGGCGAAGAGTTGACCAATTCCTTCAAGAAAAAACGCCACGTCATAGAAAAGAAGTACAAGGATATCATAAACCGGCTCCTCAAATAACGCGCCGCGCTACCGGCGCATGCCTTCCTGGAACAAATCGGGCACGCGGCACAGACAGCACGATTCTGTGCACGCGCCCCTCCTGCAGCTAGGAATGAGAGAACACTCATGACCTCTTTCGAGAAGTTGTGGCGTCCAGGACCAGCAAAACTCAAAGCACAAACCGCGCCCGGAAGTGACTCCGCGAGCGGGGACAAGTTCCTTTACCTTTTGATCCTTTGTCCTCTCGCAGCGCTGATCTTTTTTTTCGGAGGAGCCAGACCGTGGATCTGGCAAGGCGTGACCGGACTTTTCTTTCTTTGCCTTGGGGCGTGGCATTTTCGATTCAGAGTCTCGCCGCCCGACAAGAGGCTGCGGGGATTGCTGATCATCGGCCTGTGTTTTCTTCTGGTGCCGCTTTTGCAAATCATCCCCCTGCCTCTCGCCCTGCTTGAAACCCTATCTCCCGTCCGGGGACAATGGGCCAGGACGCTCCTTAAACTGGGAAACATCTCCAGCACCACCATCAGCTACGAACCGCTGGCGACATGGATGCGTCTTGCGTGGTGGCTCTTTCTTCTCACTTTCGCCGTGCTCCTGGCCCAGGCCCTGAACTCCGGCCGAGCAAAATACCCTGTCTGGCTCCTGCATTCCCTCTTTGTCTTGGCCGGCCTCGAAGCGATCTATGGCATCCTGCAGGCGCTGCTCCCCGGTCTGGGCGTCCTGTGGAACATGGATCCTCAGACCGGCCTCGCCTACAAAGGTTCCGCTCGCGGCACGTTCATCAATCGCAACCACTATGCAGCTTTTCTCGGACTGCTTTGGCCCGTGCTGCTGGCCTATGTCCTCATACTCAAATCTCCACGCAAGATGGAACATGTCCTCGGCAAGCGGGCGCAAGCTCAAGTCCTCGTGCAGCAGAAAGTCTTTGCCGTCTTCTGTCTTGCCCTGGTCATCCTTGGCCTCGTGCTCAGCCAGTCCCGGGGGGGGATTCTGGGGGCCCTGCTGTCCTTCACCCTGCTCTATCTTTTTGCCGGACTCCGTCAAAAACGAGTTGCTGCGGCCCTCTTCGCATGCTGGATCATCATGCTCGGTTATGGGACGATCATCGGTTTCGACGACATCTCGAACCGCTTTTCTCAAATCGGCCAGGGTGCAACTGGGAGAATTGAAATCTGGAAGGACGGATGGAACGCGGTCCGGGATCACCCTCTGACCGGCACCGGACTCGGCACCTATCCATCCGTGGGCCGGGCCTACCAAAATGCATTCAGCCCGCAACTGCGGGCCCACCATGCCCACAATGACTACCTCGAAGCAGTCGTGGAGATGGGCCTGCCCGCCGCCGGCATTCTGATCCTCGGCATCTGGGCGCTGTGGTGCAGCCGGGCCTTTTTTCTATGGCGAAAACGCCAAACCATGGACCCGGATCGCCTTGTTCTGGCAGCCGGCTCCCTGGCCGCCCTTGGTGGTTATATCCTGCACTCCGGTGTGGAATTCAACAACGCCATCCCTGCGAACCAACTGACAGCAGTCATGGTGGCAATTTTCCACATCCACATTTCGAGGGAAAACACTGACCAGGCCGGGCAGACGGACTAAAATAGACACTATTACCTGCACAAGCCACGGCCGCGATCCCGACAAACCATCCATGTCGCGGACCGAAAAAACATGCAGGGCTCATGGCGATTGAGTGCGGATCTTGGCGACCGGCAGGGTTAGTCTCTGTCTAGCGACCGGCTGCGCTTTTCAATCAACGTCACGGCATCAAACCAAATATCTCCCGCAATTTTATTGTCGAATTTCAGGCTCTCATTGCGACGCAATCCGATTCGGGTCATCTGACACCCCCGAGGCGTACGGAAAGAAAGCACTTCCTCGGTCCAATCCCGACTCGCGAGAATTGCAGGGCTCTGAACACGCAATCCGTCGCAATCCATGCCCCGAAGTTCCACGAATACGCCCTGATCCGTGGTCAATTGATCCGTCTTCCAGGAAAAACGAAGTTCATAGTCGATCTCGGGACGAAGCGGCACGTACTGCCAAAAATGATCATAGCGCGGATTGTTTGTCCCTAGAAAATGGAGGTGCAAAGCCGATCCCTCGTCTTTTCCCCGAAGTGCCTCGATTTTCACTTCCACGCCCTCGACACTTTTCCGACGCCATCCTAAAACCTCCTGCGTCAAAGGTTTCTGAAACTGTCCATTGATGACAAGAGAGTCCTGAAACATGCCCGACCGACGCATAAGATCAGCCGCCTCAGGCCAACTCCGGTTCTCAAGCAGAAATTCGATGAACCTGGAGCTCCTTTCAGTATTCAACAAATCAGGCTGATCCTTTTCCAGGACCGCGTATAACTCCATGCATGTGTCAACGAGCTTTCGCGCCATGCACTCCTGGAGCACGAACCATCTGTTTTCGGGCAAGGTTCGGGGCAAAATCTCATTCCGTCCCCCCCAAAAATCCAAGGCCAACATTACGGCCTCCTGGCGATGCCGTGGAAGTCGGCTCAGTACATAATTGAAGCCTTCTTTAAACGTGGCTTCATCCTTTATGTCGGCGGCGAGCATCAATTGGTGCCACCGCCACGGGGTCGAGGAAGGAACGTGCGCAAGCAGAACATCGTGAAGAGATTCCGCTTTGGCCTCCTCATCAAGTCGAGGCAGCAATCGAGCCAGCGCAAACCATGCACCGAGCAGAAGCGGATTGCGGGCAACGCCCTGCCAATACGCTTCAACGGCGCCGTCTGTATCCATGTTTTCAAAACGGGCCGTATCGCCCCTTCGAATCCAAGTCCGAGCCCAAGGATCCATCCAGGGGCTTTGCAGCACAAACTCCCAATCCTGGGTAACGAAACGTGACGAACAATACGCCCCGAACAGCAAACAACAGCCCATTGCAAGACAGACGGTCGTCGTCAGGATACGCAGCACTCCTTGCGCGGCGCTACCCTTTATCATCTTGGTGTTTCTTGCCATGCCCTGTAAAAATGATGCCCCGTTCTGAAGGTGCCCGACTCGCGATACAGCTGAGTGCGTCGGCTCAGGAAGCGGCTGACGACTTCGGACCTTCCAAGGAGGCCTCGGTTCCACGTTCGGGGCTACGGTTTTCGTAGCCGTATGATTGGTAGTAATATTTGGAATAAAATCCGCCGAAGCGGCTCTGGACATTTAACCGATTGACAATGCTACCGAGAAAGCGGGCATTGATGTTGGCCAGGGAACTTCGGAACAGCGACAACGCCTGCCGGTGCGTCTTGCCCAGGGTGCTGATCAGTATGACGCCATTAACCAGGCTGCTCAACACCAACACGTCTGCAAAACCGACAGAAGGAGGTCCGTCGATGATAATTCGGTCGAAGGTCTTACCAAACTCTTCCAAACACTGGTGCATGCGCTTCGAGGCCAAAAGCTCGGCGGGATTGGGCGGCAACAAACCCGCAGGAATGAAATAGAGATTTTTCATGTCGGTCGTTCTCAATACATCTTCCAGACTCCTGGTTTCGACCAAAAGCTCACTGAGCCCGCCTCCGCCCGGAACAGCTTGGGAAAAGACCTTGTGCAGCCGTGGACGTCGCAAATCAGCGTCGATAATGAGAACCTTTTCCCCTGCGGCAGTAAAAGCCTTTGCCATGTTCACGGCTATGGTCGATTTGCCCTCCCCTTCCGTAGTGCTGGTGATGAGCAGCTTCTGAGTGCTTCCGACACCGGTGGTGGATAGTTGGATGGATACCCGGGTGGTGCGGATGGCTTCGGAAAAACCCGCCCGAGGATCACAGACGACCAGATCATCAAGTTTGTCCTTGTGACCGTCCTCAACCTCGGGAAGCACCCCCAGGATAGTTATCCCGAAGCGATCGGACAGCTCGTCCACGCTTTTTATCGTGTTGTCCATGAATTCGAGCAGAAATGCAGCGGCCAAGCCAAGCATGAGGCCGATACCCATGGACAGGAACAAATTGAGCTTGATACGCGGCCTGTCGGCGATGACAGGCAACAGGGCGTTATCCACAACCTGGATGTTGCTGATATCCGCACCCATCGTAGCGTCGATCTCCTTGGCGCGTTGCAGCAACGATTGGTGAATATCCTTGTTGGCCGTCACTTCGCGGTTGAGAATATTGTACTGCGTAGCTCTGTCATTAAGGTCCATGGCCTGCGCCTTGGCCTTCTCGGCCTGCACACGGAGGCCATCCTCGTTTTTGACGGCCGCGAGATAATCGTTGCGGATGGCCTGCAGGATACGGTCTTCCTCATCAGCGATTTTCGCGGCCACATCGTCGATCTTGGCCTTGAGGCGTTTGGCTTCCGGATAATCCGGCTTGAAGACGACAAGCATATCCTCGTACTCCGAGACGAGTACGACGTGATGCTGTCGCAAGTGCTGGATGAGTAGGTTGGCGATGACCATGGGCATGCCGGAAATTCCTGCCTCACGCGCCTGCATGTCCAGGGCCTCTTTCGACAATCGTTCGGCGTGAGCCGCGGCCAGCGCGGTGTTGATGGCCTCAAGCTGTTTGTAGATCAGATTCATGCGGCTATCGAGAGACACGATGCCCGCTTTTTGCGCAAACCGATTCAACTCGGCCTCGGACTTCTCCAGCCTGATCCGAGCCAGATCGATCTGCTTCCCCAACTGTTCATTGGCCAGGCTCGCGGCCTGAACCTTCTTGTCCATCTGCCAGAAGATGAAGCTCCGAATGAGAGTATTCACCACATCCCGCGCCACCGCAGGATCCTCGGAGGAAAAAGCCAGGTTCAGAATAGTGGTGTCGCGCTCCGCTTTGACTTCCAGGCTTTTCATGAACGATTTGAGCAGTCGCTGCTGGACTTCGGCCTCGTGCTTTTCCAACTCCGATGGATCTACTTCGGAAGAGTGTCCGACAAGCCTCTTCAGCAAACTGCCAATACCGCTCATCAGTCCTGAACCATTTTCGGTTTCGATGTCCGCATTAAAACTTGGGTTGTTGACCAGATCCAAGGTTTCTATGACGCGCCAGGCAAGAGAATCCGAAATCAGCAGCTTGCTTTGCGTATTCATGAACTCGCGTGTCTGGGTCTGGGGAACCGTCATGTCCTCGAACTTGGTAACCTTGGGCGACTGAAGGGTGAATTCAAGTCTGCCCGTGGCCTTGTAGATCGGCGTCATGGCCAGGGTGATGATGGCCGTGGTCACGAAGACTGCGAACAATATCGAGCCGATGAGCCATTTGCGTCTGAGGAGCACATCTAGGTAATCACGTAGGTTCACCTCGATTTCCACATCATGCGGCGATTCCCGAAATTCCGTCGAGGAGAACGGCGCCCGGCTTGCGTGCAGAGGAGTGAAAAATGTTGCGCCGTCCCTTTGGAGAGCCTCGAAATGTTCTTTTTCAGCCATGATAAAAGCCTTTTTGAACCTTAAAAAATTTCAGCTGGTTGGATCTCAAACCAATTAACAGCGCGGTGAAACTTTTCTCTATTCAAAAAAATACGGGCTATTTTAAATATCTAATTATAATAGTATTTGTAACTTTATCATAAATATATACACGTATATATAAAAACACTCATGTACTTATATATCCCGCTATTCGTTAAAGATAAAAAAAACTAAGCGACATTCCCATATAAAAAATTCACGGCCACAATTCATTTTTTTTTAAGAATTCCTGAATAAACGATTCACACAGAAAAATCATGGAAGAAGAGAGTCTTGATCAAAAAACCACCCTGGTTTTAATCCAAGCGACAGCAGTAAAGACGACACTGCAAAAAGTCGCGCAAGAACCTGAGTTTCAATGCCGCGAACGTGTGCCCGGCATGGGTATGCAGCCCATGTCGAAAAATGAAACATAATAAACTTTTTCAGTTAGTTAGAAAGGAACAATTCCTCTTTTTCAAGGGAATGACAACTTTTTGCAATGTGTCAGTAAAGGAATTTTTCAAAAATAATCGCCACAGGAGCAGAAAGGCAATGTTGACCAAGCCCCGGGACGGTTGCGCCATCTTACGGCACGGTCTGTGAGTTTCTTTTCCCACGCAGTGACATGTCGGTCGAAGAACAAAATTCAAACGGGATCATAAATGAAAATAGCTTCTCACAAAATTGCAGGATTCGGCCGAACAAATCAGTCCATCATCTTTTCGATCCTTAAAATTTCGACTCTTCTCTTCGCGAGCCTCTGCCTGGCTTGCGCGGCGAGAGGCCCCAAGGCCACGACCGACATCACAAAACTGACAAGCTTCGCCCAAGGAGCGGAAAAACCCTTGGACGTGGCCGAACTCAACAAAAAAATTTCTGCGGCCTTCACCGCGACTCCAAGTTACGAGGACTATGTCCTGGACGGTGGAGATCTCATTCAAGTCAGTATCTTCGAAGCTCCCGACCTCAATACCGAAGCGCGGGTCAGCGCCCGTGGCGAGGTCTCTCTCCCGCTACTGAACACAGTGCGGATTGCCGGTCTGGCCGTCCGTGACGCCGAACTGCGTATTGAGGAACTGTATCGCGAAAATTACCTTCAGGATCCGCACATCACCATTTTTATCAAAGAGCAGTTCGGCTCCAAAGTCACCATGATGGGAGCGCTCAACAAGCCCGGGACCTATGATTATTTCTCCCGAATGAACCTCATGGATTTCCTCGCGATAGCCGAAGGTCTCAGCGACACCGCCGGACGTGTCGTGCAGGTCCGGCGCAAGGGACGACAAGGCGAGACTCCCCAATCCCTGCTCATAGATCTTGACCAGATGGTCAAGGAAGGCAGCGAAGAGCTCAATGTGGCCATCAATGGCGGAGATGTGATTTATGTGCCTGAAGCTGGCTCGGTTTATGTGGATGGAGCCGTCCGCAAGGCAGGATCATACCCCATACGCAAAGAAATGTCCGTCCAGGAGGCCATTATTTCCGCAGGCGGATTGCAGGCCTTCGCCGACGCTGGAAACGTCAAGCTGGTCCGCTACCTTGACAATGGACGAAGGGAAGTGGCGAAACTGTCCCTCAATGAGCTGCAACGAGGCGAAACTGACAAATTCAGGATTCAGGACCGGGATGTCATCTTTGTGGAATCAAGCGCCATCGGCACTTTTTTCCAGGGGGTGCGCCTGTCGCTTGGAACCGGCATGTTGGGTGTCGGCTATACGCCTCCGGCCCGCTAATAGGCCACTGAAAAACGGGTGCCGATCAGACACTTGACGAACCAACCTACAGCAAAATCGAATTGCCTGAAAAAACGCAAACCCGTGAAGACACTCGGGTTCTTTCGCGACTTTGTGCAGTGCAGCCCGATATAACATACACCTAAATCATACCCATAATAATAAAAATTCAACGTACTTAGTTATACCCATTACTAAAATTAACGCATTAACACATGTAAGTATTGACTTTAGTTCGAGATATTGCTCAACAATTAAGTGATATATCACATGCATTTTATACTTTTAAGCACACAGTCATATAATACGAGTATATTAGAAAAAAATAAATACACCAAACTTGAATCAAACAATTTTTAAACCAAAAGGCACAAAAATGTTCAGAAAACAATTTTTCCCAGTCCTGCTCGCCACCATGATGCTTTTTCAACCACTAATGGCGAGCGCAGCCTCAATATCCAGATTGGTTCCCAACGGGACCGTCACATTATTGGAAAGCGGCACTGTCGTGGACAAGGAAATACCCCTTCCCAACGGAATACTCATGTCCAGCAACGGACAAAGCTTGATAGAGAATGAGGGATTGCATCTTGTCAGCGCTGACAAAACAGTATTCGCAATTCAGGAAGAAAGCACTCATTTCAACCTGATGGTAATGGAAGGCAGTGTAGACTTTGCCATGAGTCCTGACTCCAAGCCACTGGGATTCAAGCCTTTTTTTCAGGATTCCGCAGGAACGAATCCATATCTCATCCCGGCAAGTTCCGAAAATGTATTCCGGGGCACTCTTCAGGTCACCAAAGACAAAGCCACCCTGACCATGTCCGAAGGATCACTCAAGGTCGTTTCCGTAGATGGACAAACAGTGGTTAATCGCGGCGACACCATTGTCCTGGCTCAACTCACTCCAGGCGCCACGTCGAACATTACCGGAAATCCCTCTCGCCCAACTGCAGAAACAGGCTGGGGAGGAATCGCCGTAGGCGCTGCCTCAGTGGGAATCTTGGGCGCTGCCATAGCAGCCCTTGCAGCAGGAAGTGGCGGAGGAGACGGAGGTGGCGATGAAGGCAGTCCATATTAATCCTTAGGCAAACATAATCCGGCATATGGCCCGCTTTGAATATTTCGACAAATTATTGGCAAAACTTCATATATCCGCGACCCAATAATCAAACAAAAGAAGGACACATGCTAACAAACAAAACCATCAT
>Ga0265295_1004657_pt1 | contig 18241 bp, 8 predicted proteins | sample Munlansysbiofilm_FD_192503 | JGI IMG/M metagenome (GOLD analysis project Ga0265295, IMG submission 192503) | Leachate microbial communities from a municipal landfill in Southern Ontario, Canada - Methane capture system biofilm | ecosystem: Engineered > Solid waste > Landfill > Unclassified ...
GGAGCGTTATCGCCACCGAAAAAGCACGATGATCACTTCAAACCGGCCGATTGAGGACTGGGGAAAGCTTCTCGGCGACAATGCTGCAGCTTCGGCCATTCTGGACCGTCTGTTGCACCGCGGTCATCTGCTGAAATTTGAAGGAAAGAGTTACCGGCTCAAGGAGGCTTCTAAAAGACTTGCTTTAGAAAAGAAAAATAACTAACTTAACACCCGTTCTGCCGACCTTGGGGTGGGGGATTTTGACCCGGCCACAGGTGGGGGATTTTCAAGTGGCCATCCGGGATACCCCCAAAAATACCCCTAAATTTCAGAATGAATCATGAAAAAATATTTTTCACACACTCTAAAAGCGAACAAAAAAAAAGCCGGACAAGATTTGTTTCCTGCCCGGCTTATGATGCTCCCGCGTTCGAGAGCGGTAGGTAAACAAAATTGAAATGCTTAGCTTGGATGATTAACGGAACATATTATTAATCACATTACCGCCTTTCTCACAAAATATTGGTAATTATCTTTTGCCTTGAAATCTACTGAAAAAGCAACGTCGACAGACGGGGGGGCAACCACTTCCATCTGTTGCACATGATCTATCTCAATTGACAAAATCTTACCCTCAAGATATCCAGCAGATCGAGATACCATTAATTGTGAACCTTTCATAAGGCTTCCATGTTCCAGATGAATACAAACAATGGAATTATTGATAACGAAGAGCGGCTTAGGTAGAGGGTAACATTGGTGTTTGATGATATGGGGAATGACGCTTTGTCGTAATGCCTCATAAATACATTCGCCAAGTACGCGGATAAATTCGGCTCTCTCCTTCATCATTTCAAGTGATAAAGTGTCATCGGGCCATCCATGGGCAACAACGTTACGCCGCCATGCCAAATCATCAAGGTCTTCAAATACTATAGTGTCAGGCAAGTTATCGATTTTCTGTCCTGGGAATCTGGAGGCACTGTATTCTCGAAAAGCAATCGTCTTCTTTAAAAGAGTCGACATGCCAGAAATACCTGCCAACTCAAAGAACCTGTTTAGAGGTTCAATTCGAAAGTTCGACTTGTGATCTATGAAAGCGAGCGTATTGAGCCTGTATGGTTTGTTACGCATACATGAATGCATACGTTGTATAATATCTGCCTCACTGCATCTATCCCGATACTTGTCAAGATCCCTGTTAATCAGTAACTGCGCAGAAAGAGTCGTGTGATTTTCCTTTATCTTTCTAGGCATGTCATCAAAATTGTTAATGGTGGCATTCATTTCTTCCAAATATGCCACCATTATTTCTTCAACATATTGTTCGAAGAGTCCGTAAAGTAAAACAATGCCACTCGCGTAAGTCTGTATCCTCCGATCGATCTTGTTGGAGCGTAGCTTAGTTAAATGGGAGTCGATATCCGTAATTCCAGGGGCTTTGTCTTTATTAACCATCTTAATGTCTGCCAAGGCGCTTATGGTTTCAGCATCATCGAAGAAGGAAATAAGCTGGCCAACCCTGCCTTGAAATTGGTGAAATGAGTCAATCATTGTCTACTCCAGGACAGACCCAAGAAAATTCTTCAGTAGATTTCTTCGTGTGAATATGTCTCTCTGATTGGTGCTTCTACCCTCAAACGCATCGGCTTGGGACCGATATAGTTCTTCGAGCTTATTCTTGATTTCTTCAGATTTGGAAAGTAGCTTTTCAGTTTGCGGAAGATAACAGCTAAACGCATACATCAACGGGTCATACAGCACTTTGGTAGGGCGCTCAAACCATTGCCACGCACCATTTTTCTTCTTCCGCAATAGGTAGAATGCCCGATCACCTAGGACCTTATAGATCAGGTCACTCGTTTTGGTAAAAAGCTCTGAGAACTTTTCAAGAACGGCCTTCGAAAAGAGGTTGCCCTGTTTCAAATACAGATCCAGGAAATCGCGAAGTCGCCCTTGTTCCACATCCGAAAGTTGTCGATAAGCGAAGAAGCGCAATACTAACTCAACATCTTGCATCTTCTTGTACATTGCGTTATTTTGAAGAATATCTTCAGGCTCGGAATCGTACTCCAAGTCTTCATCAAATTCTAAAGATGCCTGGGTAGACGAAGAGAGCTTCTCCAGGTCAGCATCCGTGGGGATTGCCCACATCTTGCAAAATGATTCGGTACGAGCCAATTTAATGCACAGTTGATTCAGCGGTCCATTATAGAGAGCATTTCGTGATTCTTGAGGTTCGAGTTTCTCACCTCCGGAATTAATCCTTTCAAATACCAACTGCTTCAAGCGTATTGCTTCTACTTCATCGCGGGCAGTTTCCTGCAAAAGTATGATTGATGAGAGATAACGACGGTCGATTCCGCGCCGAACTTGCTCAGGAAGTGTATTGTAATACATTCCATTTAACTCCGACCACTGATCGAGCCCAGTCAAGGCAAACTTGTTACTATAGAATTCATTAATTGCGGTAAGGCGTTGCAGGCCATCCATTACCTCGTACTGTGAATAGGCAACCTCATACAAGAAGATGGGTGGAATGGGTACATTCATTATGAAAGACTCTACCAGACGAGATTGCTTTGTGGTACTCCATCGCTTTCTTCTTTGAAACTCTGGATTCAGATTGTAGTCCCCGGAATTTAGCATATTCATGATGGTGTTCAGTGGGTAACGCGCTTGTTCTGTAACAATACGAACATCACCGCGAACGTATTTGTCACTAATCTCTTCAGCAGTTAAGATACGTGCTGCGAGAGTCTCTTTTTTCGGAAAGCTGATTTTTTCTCCCTCAAACAGATCCATTGATATCTCCTTTATTCCATGAATCGTGAGCTAAAAGAGCATAAGTGCTCAAATCGTCAAAGTGATTCGGCCAATCATCACATAGTCAAGAAATATGAATAAGGCAGTAACCCAACTAAAAAATCGTCGGCCTGATAAACGTGGAGCCAGTGGATGGGATTGCCAGTTGTACCCCAGCGTAGGTATGAACTTATGGGGATGAGTCTCCTGTGGTGGCCCCTATCTCCTTATCTTCCGAATTTTCCAGGCAACACCATAATGAATGGTATCTTTAGACTCAGGGGGTGCTTCCTTGATCCAAAGGATTAAGCGGTTCCGATTGCTCCTGCTGGTTCATAGTCTTACATAGATCAAGATAGAAAGTAGTGATGATTAGAATACACCCTGTCCGGAACGTCAGACTTTAAACTGTCACTAGCAATGTCAAGTATGATTTGCTCTATTTTTTTATCATCAATGCCTCTTCTCTCATCGGTCGTTACGAGGCATTCAATTTTGTCTTCTTTTTTGAAGATTTTTAGTCTTTCTTTCCAATCGTTTTCATAAGAACGGTTACCCAATCTTCCTAAGTGCTCCCAGAATATTTTCTTCTTATTTGCTAAAGTAATTGTAAAATCGGGTTTGATATCAAAATCATTCCACGGCAGAGGATAGAGTTCTTCATAGCCAAATTCAAACTCCCCAATCTCCTCTTTCATGGACTGGAGCTTTTTATAAATGATATATTCAATCCGACTTTTTACATTTACATTCTTTTTCGGGCTCAGTGTGTACTCCCAATATGGTTGACCAAGAAGCGATGTTTTCCTTAAATCAACGCTGGAAGTGGTACGTATTTGTTCGAAAAGTGAACAATCTAATTTCTGATTAGGCTCGCCGTATGTAAAAATCGTTATCCCCTGCCTTGATCTTGTTAAGGCAGTGTAAACCAGCTCACGGGACAACAATCCCTTCTTTGCAGGTAAAACAAAAAACACATGCTCAAAGCCGCTTCCTTGTGCTTTATGGACAGTTATGGCATAAGCTAACTCAAGATATTCGTTGTCTAGCCATTTCAAAGGTCGACGGCATTCAGGAAAATAAAATGGGGGTTCTTTGTTTACGACAACGCCAATAGAGCCGTTGGATAAAATCAATCCATCTTTTTTTCGATAAACATTCTTCGTTTGTATGATTTTATCACTATGTTTCAACGGTGCTTCCAGTCCTCTCATTAGAGTTTGATTGTTTCTGAAATCCTGTTGAATATAATTGTTTAGTCCCAAAGCGCCATAATATGCTGTCCGATATGGGGTTATTATTTGAAAGTTGTCGAGGTTCAGTCTTTCGTAAAATGTGTGATTCTCATTATTCACATATCCGCTATCATAAAGATTAAAAACTTTATTAAGTGCCAGATTCAAATCATCGTTTATTATTTTATCTTTAAATACTTTGATAAAGCGTTCTTTGAGTTTTGCTCTTAATTCTTCCCTATTCTTCCAGTAAACAATATGCAAACCTTTTGAAATCTCACCTTCTCGCAAAGCTCTAGCAAGTAAAACCTCATGATTCTTACTCTGCCCGGAATAGACCTTTGCAAATTTTATTACTGTGTCATCTAGCTTTTGCCTGCAATTAACATCCAAGGAAATAAAATTATCTTTATATTTTCCATCAGCAAGAATATATCGAATAATATCAATGTATACTTTCCCAAAACCAATGGGTGGTAATTGATTTTCATCGCCGACTAAAATCAATCTTTTAAATTTGATTGTGTTAAAGTCTAGTTTTCTCAAAAGCTTCTCAAACTTTACAAGATCTACCATTGACATTTCATCTATAATAAGATTTTCAAACCCTATAGAAGCATCAGCTTCTTCCTGATGTTCCCAGAGAAATTTATCAATAGTTTGTGCTTTTATGTCTGCAATATTTTCCTCATTCAAAGTTAACCTAAGTGTTGCTTTGCCGGTCGGCGTAAGAATTAAATAATCTTCACCACTACTACCTAGCCGATTTACAATTTGAAGAAGTTCATAGGATTTGCCAGTTCCTGGACTGCCTGATAAAATGAATAATCTTTTTGAAAATACATTTTCATATAATTGGGAGTGCTCCCTCTTAAATTCACTTTCATCGAATCTTTCACCCAATGATTTTTTTAGATTTTCTACAGAACTTGAAATGTCTAAAGCAAAATCATGGTTCAAGTCCTGAAGAGATAGAAGGTATTTTATTTTTTCCGCAACGAATTGCTCAGCCTGATAAATTTCTTTTAGATAATAAAAGTATCTGTTTGATTCATTGATTATTACCAGTTTGTCTTCATAATGATTACGGGTATTTTCTTCGGGATTGACCAGTACATCGTCTGGAAGAATATATTCTGACTTATAGAAAAGGGGATAATTCGAGAGAACGTTTTCAATACGTTTGGCATCATCAAAACAATCACCACACCCTTCAAGGCCTCTGAGATAAGAAATAACCAGCGCCCGAATTCTCCTAGGGTCTGCTTGTTGTAAGGATTGCAATTTGTGATAACGGCTGAGATAACGTGTGTCAGGAAAATATGCGATATCAATTTTGGAAAGCTCAATGGGTTTGTCGATTAATTCACCGGTGATGATGTCTTCAGCTTCTTCTTCTGCTTCATATTCCTCGTACAATATATAAGGATTATGGCAGATATCTTTTATGTTCCTTTTTACTGTACCAAGTTTACCATTCAATATCCGTTTGAATTGCTCCGTCGTTAAATTTAAAAGACAGAGTCTTAAAAAATCGTCAATGGAGATTTTTTTTGTAGCTAACACTTCCTTCAGCTCATAAATCTCATCCTTGTAAAGTTTCAGAAGACTCTTGTCTGTTTCAGGTTTCTCAAGAAGATCTATCAAGTTATCGCAATAATCGTCTTCTGAACATTCTTTTAGTATTCTAATCAGCGAACTGAGTTTGATGGGCGTTACATCATCAACTCTATCCAGTAGTAATGTCGAAAGTTGCAGAAAGCCAGGGAATAGACCTCTCTTTTGCCATGCATGTTTAAGCAGCGTTTCTACACGATTTATGTTTTGATCTGCATCATATACATCAGTAAACCTTCCGTGTTCTCTGACTCTGAGAATGCTACGCTTAATTTTTGTCAATAGATAGATAGCCTGATCATCATCAATATCCATGGCTACATACTTAAAACTTTGAATGAGGGCAGGCTCATCAACAATAATTTTTATTTCATTCAATAGGTCAAAATTATTTGTTTCTTCTGCGTCCTTGAGGTACTCATGATATGGAATCTTGACTATACTTTCTAGATCTAATGAGAGTCTGAAATCCCAACTGATCGTCGGAAAATTCTGATAATTTTCTTTATTGCGTAGTCGATTCAGACCATCTTCCGGTATTTTGTAAAAATGCTCTTGCCCCTTATCTCTTAAGAATGCACATCCAACTATCAGATATTTTTGGTCGTCTCCAGATATTGGATTATCATAATTACAATAAAGAAACACGATGCTTTGTTTCTTTATCATCTTTGAAAAAAATTTCTTAATTCGCCATTCTAAATTTTTGGGATATACGCCATCACTGGCTGAAAGCCTTTTTTGCCTTGTGAAGGAAAGCTTAAATGGCCATGTAAAAAGGGAATGGTTGGGTAAGGATTCAGGGATCGTTGGCGTACCCTTTATGTTCTTATTCCTGAGCATTGGATGTTCATGCTCAACGCATATTTCCTCACAACCAAATGCATTGATTGACCAATAACATGGCGGGATATAACCATCTAAAGCGTTCATATCAGCGCAGTTATCAGGTATTTCCTTTTCCAGTTTTCTTCTTTGACGTATCCGGCGAGATAAAAGAGAGTATTCGCCAATACAATAATCATTTTTCTCCGGTGCATGACAAATACGGCCATTCCAGTTGTTATCGTGCCATGCCATTCTGACTGTTATGTGTCTGATATCAGATGGATTGGACAATTCTTTATTCCTCTCCATCTGTTTGTGTGTTCTTTCTGCGGTCTTTTGTTGTTCTACTCTATCAACAATTTCATCTGCCCACTTAAGTTGTCTTATCGAAGGTATCTTTCCTCTAGATGACATAATCCCGAGTTTATATAGAAAGCTTCTCTCTTTGGGTAAGGTATGTTCTTTATCAGCTGATAATCCAAACCAATATTCAGGTTCAATTTCATTGAACCATCTATAATACGCGTTTTCATCGGAAGAGTTCATTTTATTCTCAGCGTGATTTATTGATGTTCATTTTCATAATCAAAAACAAAAGCCCCAGATCTTAAGTGGCCGAACCATTGCGGATAATCGGCTGGACGGAGAACATAAAAGATGTATTGTTGATGAACTGAATCTCGGAGATCTTCCGGAAAATCGGCTGGATTCGCTTCCCGCAGTCTTAAGTTCAGGGCTTTGAAATGCTCCCGGGCATATTGGTCCTTCGCCCGCGTTTCTTCGCTCTGGTCGTCGTCGCTTTTGATCTCAACGACAAAGATCATTTCCTCGATTCCCTGATCTTCCAATTGCCTCAATCGTTCCACAGCCGGCGCATCCTGAGGAATGCGCAGCAGGCAGTGACGGATTACAATGCGGATGAAGAAATCGGGATTAAAAGACCTGCGGACGCGGTCCTTGCCGCCTTTCCAGTATTCATAATCGAGGCTGTAAAAATCGCGGTCGGGTGACTTGATCCACGTGTTGACGTACCTTGAATCCTCAATCAGACGAAAGACAAATTGCTGCTCTGGTTGGTGATGAAGGATGACCAGATCCTGCGGTGTGCGGAAGAGTGAGGGGTTGACCGCATAGAGATGCTTGAAGGGCACCAACTGTCTGATGTACTCCGGATTGAATCCAGCGGTGGTCAGCCATGTCTCATCCAGGGACAGCTGCTTCCTGCTTTTGGTCAGTTCCCTGAGAATAAAAAGATTCTGCTCGTCCAGTTCGTTTTCGTAATCCTCGGACATAAAGACGGAAGTATCGTGGTCCAGGCTGCCCGCCCTTGTGCTGGTTTGCTGCATTTCAGTGGTACGGATTCCTTCAATTTCGCCTTCAATGTGTTCCCTGACGACCTTCTTCTTTCCTTTGGGTAGGAATTGATTGAAGAAAAGATCGATCTGTTGCCGGTTCTCCAGGGACAGCCGATCCCCTTTGATATCAGCCCTTGTCATGGCCAGGGCAATGATTTGCTCAATCTCCGCCCGTCCCGGCACCTGATCCAGGACGATGCCGTCGCCAAAATCGAAGTGACTGCTTTCGAATGCCGTATTTTTGAATCGGCGTTCCACATCGAGGACGATCTGGTCAACGGTAAAAAAATCCTTGGAAAGTTTGAAACGCTTCGTTCCCTTCAGATAGGTAACCCGGACGTTCAGCCGCTCACCGGACGGCGTCAGAACGAGTTCCCGGCGGGCAGCATCGGTTTCTCCCGGCTTTCTCTCGACGACCCGCATCGCCGGAAGATATTTCAGATTGAAAAGGTTAAAATGATGATCATAACGTTTTGAATTCTGATCCGTAATCACATGCGAGGTCAAACGCAGTTCGCATTCCGTAACCTCATCAAGAAGTTCGGTAATGTGCCTGGCAAAGCGGTCGTGGTTGGTGATGGTTACGACCGGGTAGTTATGGCGCACCTCTTCGAGGCTGACCTTGCGGGGCAGCCGCAAACCACGACCGAGCACCTGGGAAATCAGCAGTTTGGAGTTGAAAACCTTTTCCTCGACGGGAACGATCTGAAAGACATTATCCACGTCCCAGCCTTCAGACAGTTTGTTCACGGCAAAGATAAACTCCACCTTGCCGCCGACCTTCCCCGGATCAACCTGTTCCACCTGCTCCAGTTTCTGCTTGTAGTCCGCCTCGCCCAGTTTGCTGATCACGCAGATCACCTTTTCCCGCGCCGTCTGTTCAAGAACGGATCGGGGCAGGTCGGCACAAGCAGGATCTTTCGCTTGAAGGACATTGGCCAGGACTTTGACAAACTCGTCGCAATTTCTCTGGGCGGCGACCTGGGTGGGATTGATGAAGATAGTGATCGGTTTGACGCGGGGCTTGCCGTTTTTGCCGGGATAGCTGTATTTCTTTTTGTTTTCGGTATGGGTGGCGATGATCTGTTCAAATCGCTGTGTCCGGGTCAGCTCGTTGTCCCCCTCATCGGTTTCCGTTTTGAGAATGGGATTGATGCGCTTGATGATCTTCTCATCGATAGCGTCCTTGATGGAATAGTTGCAGATCACATCGGGGAAATACTCGTTGGCGTTGTAAGGCGTGCCGGTAAAGCCGATGTGCCGCCTGATGAGGGGCTCCTCCCGGATATATTTCATCCACAGGCGCTCCGCCAGATCATCGCCACGGCCTTCGCGCCCGGCTGCAAAATCATAGCCGACGGCCTCGCCGGAAAAGGTCAGATGGGAATAGGCATGGTGGACTTCGTCACTGAGCACCAGCACCTCGTCATTCCGGCTGAAAAGGGTGTCACCGATGGAATTTCGGTCTTTTGTATAGATGGCGTTGATGTTCTCAATGACGATGGAGTCATCCTCAATGACATCATTGCACGTAACCAGCCGGATGACCTTGTGGCGGAGCCGTTCGGGAAGGTAGGGCTTCAGCTCGGCGCTTCGCTCACCGTAAAGGCAGTCGTTGAACTTTTCTCTCAGTCCCGCTTCGATGACCGTCGATGAGGGGCCGAGAATCATGACCCGGCGGACTTTGCCTAGCAGGATTGAAAGATGGGCCACGGCTAACATCACATAAGATTTTCCCGTGCCCGTGGCCAGATGACATACACCGGAAAGGCGGTCAGGCAGCGGCAAAAGGCGGAGAAAATGTTCCTCGCTGTGAAACCGCTGGCGGATGGCTTCTTTTTCCCGGTAGTTTTCCCGGGCCAGGTCCGTCACGGTATTGTAAATGCCGCCCCAGAGGTAAATGAGGATCTCCTTGACGGCGTCAAACTGGTAGTCGCGGTCCCCGGTGAGGGCGCGGACATAGTCCTCGACCTCCGAGAAGTCAAATCTGGTCACGTCGCACTTGCGCAGGTTGATGTCGAGGGTGTGTTCGGAAAGAGACAGTTTATTGGGCATTTGACTTTATCCCATTCTAACGGAGTTTAACGACGCCGCTTTCGTTGCCGTGTTTGTCGATGGCGATGACGGCCGCTTTATCCGAAAGACCCTTCGCAGCCGCTTCCTGATTCTGAAAATCCTTCTGATAAATGACCGTATCCACGGTGAAGCCCTTCTCCTCATTGTAATCGGAGTCGATGAGCAGCATGGCCAGGCCGTCGAGCCCCTCGTAACGCTTTTCGTTGCGGTCGAGGATGCTCGTCGTAAAGCGGCGTATCTTCAATCCCTTGGCCGTCTTTTGAATATCAACCTCAACGGACTCGTTGAAATAGAAACCCACGGAGGAAATGAGCTTGTTGATGTTCTCCGAAGAACTGGGCTGTTCCTCGATGGAAAAGTTGCGGGCCACCTCTTCCAGCACCTTGTAAGGGAATGTCAGCGGCTTGAAGGTGACACGTTCGCTGCGGGCGTTCTTCAGCTGTGTTTCTCCCACCCGGACGCAGCTTTCGGGGGCAACGATGTAATAGTCGCCTTTGAGAATGCCTCCGCCGGCGGCGAGAATGCCGCTCAGGTAGTCCTCATCCACGCGGACATTCCGGAGAAATTCATCATCCCAGACGGGATAGATTTCAACGGGATTTCCGTCCTTCAAGGCGCAGACGTTGTTGATGCGGTACTTCTCCGCCAGGCGGTCGTCGCGCTCCGTCAGGCCGAAGATGCCCATAACGAAACTGATATAGGCATCACGGTTCTTCCGGAGATTCATGATCTTCTGGAAATCAAAGGCCCCGACGGAAACGACGCAGAAGGGCTGAGGGGCCTCGCCGTATTTCTCTTTCTTTTTCCCTGAATTGCCCAGCTTCTGCGATTCCGAAATCAGGCACATCCTTTTTTGCATCGTGTAAACCGCATGTTTTCCGAAGTCACAGACGATCCAGCGGCGACCCAGCTTTTCCGCGACCGCGGCGGCAGTACCAGAACCGGCAAAGACATCCATGATCAGGTCGCCGGGATTGCTGCTGGCTAGAATGATGCGTTCGAGAAGGGTTTCTGGTTTTTGAGTGGGGTAACCAATTCGCTCCGGTGATCTGTTGTGTATGATTTTTATATCTGTCCAAACATCTTGAAGTGGCACACCTTCAAATTCATCAAGATATCTTTTGAGTCGTGGCACACCATCCTTCGGCCAATGCAAACGTCCTTCCGCTTCATGCTTTTCCATTGTACTTAGAGGACATCTCCATATGTGCTTTACTCCTCGAAATTCGTATTCGTAACCACCTCCAGATAATCCACCCGCAGATAAATCTCCCCTCGCATATCGCCGATTAGTACCGGCTTCAACTTGATCAAAAAATTCTTCAATATAGTCAGGGCTCGGTTTTGTAAGAACACGGTTCCATGTTCTATCTTCCGAGATAGCGTATAGAAGTATTGTGTCGTGAATGACTCCACATTTTCCTGGGTCATTATGTGCACTTTGACGCTTCCAGGTTATTTCATTGACAAAGCCTCCTTGCTTAAAAACCTCATCAAGAACAATTTTAATATATTGACTCATCTTTTGATCCAAATGAACATATATTGAACCGTCTTGCGCCATTAATTCTCGAAGAAAGACCAAGCGTTCTCTAAGCTGTTCAATAAACTCAGCGCGCTCAATCTTATCGCTATAACTAACTTCCCCCTCCTTTGCTGCAAAATCGGATTTTGTAGCGAATGGCGGATCAATATAGATCAGCTTAACCTTTCCCTTCACCTTGTCCTTGATGATCGGGTCCTGGTTGAGATAGCAGGTTTTGAGAAATTGGAGGTTGTCGCCCTGAACGATGAGGTTGCACCAGTTATTGTCAGGCTGGTCCTGGCTTTCCTGAAACAGCTCCAACTGGTTCATGCTTTTGCTAATCTTGCCGCCTTCGAAATACCGCTCCAGTTGCAGGGGCGAGCCGCCGCCGAAGGCGGCGGCTTCGTTTAGGATGGCTGCTTCCGGACGTTTCCCCGCATATTCGAGCGTGGGAATTTTTGAATCCTTCAACGTCTTGAAATCGAAGGTCGCGTAAAGGCTGGGGAAGAGTTTCTTTGCCAGCTCAATGGGGGGCTCCATTCCGTCATTGAGGCAGTTTTGCAGAATCAGAAGATCATTTTCGGACAGGTCAAGCCTGCTCATCGTTGCACCTCGTCTTATACCTAAAAAGATTACAGATCCGCGAAGCATCCCTCCAGCAGATGGTTCAGCACGGCTACCCGCGTGGGCAGCTCCGGCGTGGGAATCAGGGAATATTTATGGATTCGCAAAAAGGAATAGCCGTAGCTCTCCAGCTCCAACTGCCGCTGGATATCGTACTCCAGATATTCCTGGTCGAAGTTATGGCGCGTTACGATTTCCGGATTCCGGGTGTGGAACTCCACGCCGTCGTATTCGATGATCAGCGACTTCTCCTTGCCCCCCTGCGATTGGGTTAAAAGGAAATCAACGCGGTAGTTCGGGAGGTTGCGGGAGTATTCTTCCCGGAGATATTTGCCGATTTCAAACTGAGCGATCAAACGGAGGGAGTCTCGATGGGCCTGAAAGAAGTTCGTCTGCAGAATAAGGCGATAGAGTTCCTTCTCCGCAGGGGAATCGAAGACGCTTTCGTCCTCGACATACTGATCATGGGCCGCATGGAGCATCTTTTCATAATGGAGCAGCGCGTTGCCCAGGCGGGTGTCGCTGTAGTCGATCAGGGGCATGCTGTGGACAAAGACCATCGTATCCTTGGCGCGGCTGAATCCCACGTTAAGCCTCTGCATCTTGAGCTTGCGGATGTTGTCCGCGGCCCCGCCGATGACGGGGTAAATGTCCCGGAGGCTGCCGTTACTGAGTTTTTTGTCCTCTACGAAGGAGTAATAGATCAAGTCCCGTTCCTCCCCCTGCACATCGCCCACAAACCAGACGGTGAAACGATGATTCCGCACCAGATCGGGATGAATCTTCATTTCCTTGCGGAAGATCTCCTCCATGCGGTCCTTCTGGTCCTGAAAGGAGCAGATCACGCCGATGGTGCCCCGGTAGCCGGCAGCGATTACCCGTTCGATGTCGTTTTTGATCGCCTCGATTTCATCAAGATTGACCCTGCGGCCCGAGTTTCCCTGGGTTTCGACTTTCATAAAGCGCAGAACATCTCCGATGGGCTTGGTCCGGATACGGTTGGGCACCAGTTCGATCTGGCTTTCCTTGTAAAAGTATTCGCTGGAGTAACTGATGATCTCCGGAAAGCTCCGGAAGTGGACATTAAGGGATTCGGAATAGTTGCTGAGCGCTTTGGCAAAGGCCAGGGTCGAGGTCCGGATGCTGAAGGTCTTCAACCATTCCCGCGTGCCCGGCGTGACCGGAATGAACGGAGTCGATTCCTGCTCGTCCTCGGGCAATTCCCGGGAGGCTTCCCGGGCCAGCCGTTCCTTTTCTTCCTCGGAGATGATCTGATTCCGGTCGATGGCGTAGTCCCGGAGGATATCTTTGAAATACTGCGCCGAGTAGCGCTCCGAAACATTGACGGCGCTGACCGCGCCATATTGCAGTTCGTCGCCGAACACGAGCGTCTGCCTGGCTCGCAGCATCAGCGAGATGGAGTCGGCAATTGAAACCTGGGAAGCTTCATCGATGATCAAAAGGTCGATCATGTCCGCTTCCATGGGAAAATACTGAGAGATTAACCCCGGCTCCGAAAGAATGCAGGCGAGATGGGAAAGCAGCACGCGGGCCTGTTCCGGCGAAATGCGGCGCCCGGCGGCGATGGCGGTCTGCACGCGCTGCACATCCGCCGCATGGTTGACGAGGTCGCTGAATCGCATGTCCGTGCCGTTTTCGACCAGCTTTTGCGTTTTGCCGAAATAATCATCGAGCAATTGATGGAACGGCGGGGCGGCAGGAGGTGTGGAGGAAAGCTCCATGTGAAGCTGGAAATACCGGAAGAAGCGCTCGGACCGATCGGTCGGGATCAACAATTGCCCAAGCGTTGCCAGGGAACTCTGTTCAATGCCGAGGATGCCTAGAACAGGCCCGTAATGGCGAAACAAAAGGGCGAGTGCCTGCAGATCCTCCAAATCCGTTTTGTCCAGGAGCCCCTGCGCCTTTTTCAAGGCGGAATAAAGTGCGGCCAGATGAGAAGCCTCCGAATTGACCAGCTCGGCAAAGTAGGCGATGTCTTTGCGGAGCGCTGAGTATTGAATCAGGTTTTTGAGCTGGACGATGGCTGTCTGGATTTGACCGAGACCCGCCCCGAAGAACGGCATTCCCAGAAGATCGCCGAGAGCCTGGGTGACGGGTTGAAATTCGAGGCTCCCCAGCCTTGCAAGGAGGGAGGCCAGAGAATCGGAGCTGCAGCGGCGGAAGCCGGAAAGGACATAGTCTTTTGCAAGACCTGGATAGCGTGCAGCCACGGAATCGACATAGGCCAGAGTCGCCTGAAGGCTCTCCAGGAAAGCTTGACTGCCCTTTTGATCCACCTGTTGAAGCGCTTCCGGGTAACGGCCTTCAAGGTCCTGCCGAAGTGCCTTGATGTCTTTGCCTTTCAGCAGACGGCCCATCAGTTTGCCTTCCAGTTCGGCCATCCGTCCCACGGGCGTTTTTAGAGACAAAAGATCCTGAAATGTCAATTCCCCAAAATCATGGGGTGGCTGAAGGGAAAGAGAATCGAGGGAGATTTCGCCGAGGGGGACATCCTTTTCCAGACAGACGGCCAGTTGAGCGACGATCTCCTCGAAAAATTCGAGGCCATCCGGTGCGGACGAGATTCCGCCCAGGGCTGCTGCCGGGATCGAGGCACTCATCGCGTTCAAACGGTCGCATTTTTCCAGAACCTCGGGCAGCTCGTTGCGCCGGGCAAAGAGGCTGGCGAAGGCATCCAGAGAGATGGATAACGGATGATCCTGAAAATTTTCGGCCATTTTCCGGATACGATCAATCGGGATAGACGCTCCTGCGGGAAGCCGGACAGGATCGATACAAGCGCCTCCGCCGAAGAGGGCGTCCTCTTCCTGCGACAGGATAAAGGCCTTTTGAACCCTGTCCTGATACTGCTCCTGGTTTTCCCAGAAAAGTTTATTGCTCTCATCGATTTCCTGAAAGAGTCGCGTCCGATCGGCGGCAACAGCATCGCGGTTTGTCTCGTAGGCACGGTTCCGCGCCCCATTGATCACCTGGCTCGCCAGGGTATTGTCCATACTGTTGAGCGTTGCCGGCCCTCCCGGTTTTTCAAGGCGAAGGACAGCGGGTTTGGAGCGCGGATGGAGCTTCTTGAACCGATCCGTGAGCATGGCATCAATCACATCCAGGGCCTGCTTCTTATGGGAGGTAATGACGACGGATTTGTTCAGCGAATTGGCAAGATAGACAATTGCGGCAATCGCATAGGATTTGCCGGTGCCCGGCGGCCCGTCCACAACGATGATTTCATTTTTCGGATTCCGAACCGCCATCAGAATCTTATTCTGCGTCTCGTTGAGGTTCATCGGAATGGAGAGCACCGATGAGGCCAGTCTTTCCGTTGACTTGCGAGGGAATGAGTCCGTATAGGCCTTCTGCACATCATCAGCCGTGCTCTGGACGTTGCCGTCTACATAGCGCTCCACCAGCCCTATGAACTTCTGGCCTGCACCCTCATCCAGTCCGGTAATCAGTTCCGTGTAATCGAGAATTCTCCGGTCTTCCTCCTTTACCGCCTGGAGTCCCAGCCGAAAAGACACTTCGGGCAATCCGTCCCGCGTAAGTGGTTGGAATGAGGAGGAAAAGATGAAATTTTCCGTCACATCGTACTTTGCCTGAAGGAACTTTTCGATGAAGTTCAGCACCCCGGCTGCTTCTTCAAGCTTTGCCGCTCTTGGCGTTGTGAGGATGGAGTCAAACTCGAAACTGTTGATTGCCGGCGTGTTCAGCATGACCGCATTGCGCAGGGATTCAACGGCAAGGTTCTGTTGCCCGTCCTGAATATTCACTTCAACGGTATAAAGGGGATATTTCCGACCCTTGTTGGCAATCTCATGAAAGAAAATGTACAGGGATTGAGAACCGACAAACTGTAGATACCGCCGGAGCAACGCATGAAGATCGAAGATGACGAGGTCAAAGGACTGACTTTCAATAAAGGCCTTGGCTTCGGCAAGATAATTCGTGCTTTCGGTAAAGGAGGCTGCGATATTTTGAAGCTCATCAAACAGCCTTTGGACCTCTCTTTGCGGGTTGAAGGTGGAAACCGGCACATACCGGATCGCATATTCCCTTTGCAGGGCTTTTATTTTCTCGTCCTGCAAACCTGTCAGCGACTCCAGGGCCTTCTTGCGAAAGATCAGGTTGTACTCGCGCAATCCTTCGGCAATGGCTCTACCTTCAAACTCTGAGGGATCCATCTCCGGGTTGGCTTCTTGGAGTTGTACTCGAAATTCCTCGATGCACTCATCCAGAAACTCCTCGTTCAGTTCCGTTTCAAAACGTGAGAGAAGCACCGTCTTGAACTCGTCAGAATCTAATTGGACGGCATATTCGCCTTTATGGATTTCAAATCGAAAGGGGGATCCAAGAACAACGGCTCCAAGAAGCTTTTCTTGAAAAACGGGAAAAACGGAAAAATCGAGGGTAAAGGAATCGTTGGACCACTCGTAGGAAAGCTTGCTGCCGAATCGGAATCGCGTTTCATTAAAAGCAGCAAAATAATTGAGAATACTCTTGGCAAAATTCTTCATGACATTGCTTTTCTTCTAAACGCGCAACAGGTTATCATTCAAGACGTGAACAAATGTTTGAAAGCAGGAATCTATGCCAGTAATTAGGAGAGCATCATACAACTTCCTGAACACAATGCAACACAGATTGATAAGTCTTCAGGAGCTTTTCCACAGGATGTGAGTCTCCCAATTGGGAGGGAAGCCCATTGCCGTAGGCGATATTGTTGGATAACGGTTAATCAGGTCACGAAAACGGCATTCCCAAAAGCTCGTGGGAGCCACATTTTTGAGAAGGTATTTGAGAATCGTGAGTATGGCAAACATGCGTTTATTCGGTATTGAAAAAGAGTCGTGCCATTGGGGATGTTTTTGTTTGTTCGGAATGAATGGCTTGAATCCCAACTCGCGGTTCCATAGGCGGCCGTGGTGAGCGCAAATGTTTCTTACAACGTTCAATGCGCCAAGCCAGGATTGGAGAATTTTGTCTTCAACCCCGTATTCACGGGCAATGGTTCTACGAATATCGTCATCAACGCCATTAAAAAGCGTGAGCATTTTGCCGAAACTCATGATCTCACAAAGCATCCAGAGGGGAAGCATGGAATGGCAATCGCCATACTTTTCCTGAAAGTGCTTAATAAACGTTTCCCGACTGCGTTCAGTTTCGTCCTTCAACTCATCAATCCAGCGCCTATAATGATGATCATCTAATTTTGGGAAAAATGTTCGATCCAAATATCCGAATGGGCCATGACAACGGGTAACGTGATAAACAAGCTGAGTCCGCACGGCAACCTCTATCCGTTCAATGGCGTCCATCACTAAAATACGAAGCTGGCGGTCGAAAGTATAGCAGCTCCAGACCTGATCAAGAGCCGTATTTTCCTTATAGTCATCGTTTGAAGTATTTCTGAATGGGAAAAGATAGGCGCTAAGCCGGTAATAGTTAACAGCTTGCAAACGAGTAATCAAAACCGATTTATCTGCCAGAAGTCCTCGGGAAAGTAATAGTTCTGCCTGTTCCTCAAAGGTAAGCGAGGGTTTAGAATATTCCACAGCATCACCAGAAAAAAACCCACCGAATTTCGCATGCAAGCAGAGGCGCGGCGGGTGTGCTGCTATTCATATAATCTCCATATCTCGATATGTCAACAATTTTATATGGCTTGGCTATAAACTGAACATTCCATGCATTTATGGGAACCCTAGTTCCTGTTTTATCTTAAATAACACCATAAGCCGGATTCAACATGACTTGATGTAAAGCCCTTTTCTTCTCCTTCCCCTATGGCAATATAACTCCTCCTGTATAGTCTGGATATGACAGTTGCATTGTAACCGTACGACAAAGTCATCTTGGAACTTCTTCCCAGATGGGATATTGATCCGGCAGTCAGTGAGAGACTGCGCCGTTCTTTGAAAAAGGGATAAAGTAAGGATTTGGGCCGCACCAAAGGAAAGCGGCCGAAGGCTGGTCAGGGCATCTTAGCCCTTGACCGACAGGAGCAATCCGCGTTCGTCCTTGGGCAGCGGCTTCCACTGATCGGGAAGCAGTTCCCTCAAACGACTGACTGGATGACTCATGATTCGGCGGAGTATATCATCCAAGTATTCCCAGGGATTGATGTCACAGTATTTACAGGATTGGATAAGGCTCATAAAAAGGGCTGCCGCCCGGCCGCC
>Ga0265295_1004658_pt1 | contig 18240 bp, 14 predicted proteins | sample Munlansysbiofilm_FD_192503 | JGI IMG/M metagenome (GOLD analysis project Ga0265295, IMG submission 192503) | Leachate microbial communities from a municipal landfill in Southern Ontario, Canada - Methane capture system biofilm | ecosystem: Engineered > Solid waste > Landfill > Unclassified ...
AAAACGGATAGATCACCCCATGGTAAACAAGAGTTCCCTGGCGGTCGAGGCACACTATCTTACACCCGGTCCTGAACCCGGGATCAATTGCCAAAATCCTTTTCTGACCGAGGGGGGGAAAGAGGAGAAGCTCCCGGATGTTTCCTGCAAACACCTGTATGGAATCCTGGTCTGCCCTCTGTTTGAGGTTTGCCATGGTCTCTTTTTCAAGGGATTTTCCCATGAGCCTCTTATAGGAGTCCTTGACGGCCGCCTTTACCTCAAGGGCTGCCCGGGTGTTGTTCTTGACCACCATTTGTTCTATGATGGCAAGGGCTTTTTCTTCCTCTGGAAGCACATGGACGGTCAGAAAGGACAAAGCTTCGCCCCTGAACATGGCAAGAATCCTGTGGGAAGGGCTCTTTGCCGCGTTTTCAGACCAGTCAAAATAGTCCCTGAACTTTGCCCCCTCCTCCTCTTTGCCCTTTTTCACTCGGGAGCTTAGGATTGCCTTTGACTCAAACAACCTTCGCACCTTCCCCCGAATGGCCGGGTCCTCGTTAAAGGTCTCGGCCAGGATATCCCTTGCCCCGCTGAGGGCCTGTTCTACGGTTTCGATTCCTTTGTCCTGATCCACAAAGGGTAGGGCTTCTGTTTCAGGGTCCATGTCCCGTTGTTTCAGGAGTTCCATGGCCAGGGGTTCCAGCCCCTGTTCTCTTGCCGTCTGGGCCTTTGTCCTTCTTTTCGGACGAAATTTTTCATAGAGATCCTCAAGTTCGGCCCTTGTTTCTGCCCGGTCAATGGCTTTGCTGAGACTATCGGTCAGGAGGTCTCTCTCTTCAAGGGATGCTACAATGGCCTGCTTTCTTGATGAAAGCTCCTTGAAACGCGTGATTCTGTCCCGGATATCGGCAATCACGACCTCGTCAAGGGATCCTGTCTGCTCTTTTCTGTAACGGGCAATAAAGGGGATGGTGGCCCCCCCTTCTAAAAAATCGGCAATGGTCTGGACTTGGATAGGTTTTAGACCAAGATCCCGTGCCACAGTGGTGATCATTTTTTGAGTATCTCCTTTAAAAAAAATCCGGTGTGGGATCGTTCCACAAGGGCGATCTCCTCAGGGGTTCCAACGGCGACAACCTCGCCGCCCTTGTCTCCGCCTTCGGGACCAAGATCGATTACATGATCTGCATATTTTATTACATCCAGGTTGTGCTCGATAACAACAACGGTGTTGCCCAATTCCACAAGGCGGTTCAAGACTGACAATAGCCGGTTGATGTCGTCCGTGTGCAGCCCTGTTGTGGGTTCATCCAGGATGTATATGGTTGTTCCAGTGCTTTTTTTGCTTAACTCCCTGGCAAGCTTTATGCGCTGGGCTTCACCTCCTGAAAGGGTTGTGCCTGCCTGGCCCAGCTTTACATAGCCGAGCCCCACGTCCACAAGGGTTTCAAGCTTTGTTCGGATCGCTGCGATCCTGTCAAAAAAGATAACCGCCTGGTTTACCGTCATGTCAAGGACGTCGGCAATGCTTTTTCCCCTGTACTTGATCCCAAGGGTTTCCCGGTTATAGCGTTTCCCCTTGCATACGTCGCAGGTGACATAAACATCGGCGAGAAAGTGCATTTCAATCTTGATGATACCATCGCCTGTGCAGGCCTCGCACCTTCCGCCCTTGACGTTAAAGCTGAATCGGCCCGACTTGTAACCCATAGCCCGGGCATCAGGGGTTTTGGCAAAGATATCCCTTATAACTGTGAAGATTCCCGTGTAGGTGCCGGGATTGCTCCTTGGGGTTCGTCCGATGGGGGACTGGTCGATGTGGATAACCTTGTCAAGGTGGCCCAGGCCGAATATGCCGGTGTGCTTACCGGCGGCAAATCTTGAGCGGTACAGGTGATTGGAAAGAAGCTTGAACAGGGTGGTAAGCACCAGGGTTGATTTACCGGAACCAGACACCCCGGTGACACAGGTAAAGCAGCCAAGGGGGAAGGTCACGTCGATATTTTTGAGGTTGTTGGTGGATGCGCCGGTTATGGTGAGGTCTTTCCCATGGCTTTTGCGCCTGCGGGTGGGGGTTTTAATTCGTTTTTTACCCGAAAGGTAGTCGCCGGTAAGTGAGTTTTCCGCCCTTAAAAGTTCCCCAGGGGTGCCTGAAAAAACCACTTCCCCGCCCTTTATGCCGGCCCCGGGTCCCATGTCGATGATATGGTCTGAGCTTAACATGGTTTCATTGTCATGCTCGACCACAAGTACGCTGTTGCCCATGTCCCTCAGTTCCAGGAGGGTGTCCAAAAGGCGGCGGTTGTCCCTTTGATGAAGACCGATGCTTGGTTCGTCAAGCACGTAGAGAACTCCGCTTAGCTTGGAGCCTATCTGGGTGGCAAGCCTGATCCGCTGGCTCTCACCGCCGGAAAGGGTTGTGGCCGATCGGTTCAGGGTAAGATAGTTAAGCCCCACGCTCGTGAGAAATCCAAGGCGCGCTTTTATCTCGTCCAGGATTCCTTTTGCAATTTTCTGCTGCTGGCCGGTAAATGTAAGATTGTTGAAAAACTGCTCGGCCCTTTCAACTGAAAGTTCAGTGATCTCAAACAGGTTTTTTTCTCCCACCTTAACGGAACTTGAAGCCTTGTTCAGCCTTGTACCCTGGCATCTGGAGCAGGCGGTGAAGCTCATGTACTGCTTGATATCTTCCCTAGACTGGTGGGAGTCGGTTTCGTGGTAGCGCCGTTTGAGGTTGGGGATGATTCCCTCATATGTCTTCGTATATGTGATGCGCCGGTCGTCCTTTTCAAAGTAAAACGGGATCTCTTTTTTGCCGGAGCCGTAAATAAGAACCTTCTGGAATCTTGCCGACAGCTTTGAAAAGGGTGTGTAGATGTCTTCGTTGTAAAAGGAGGTCAAAGCATCCAGGAATTCGACAAACTGCACGGAACCCCTTCCTGCCCAGGGGGCTATGGCGCCTTCCCTGAGGGAAAGCTCACGGTTCGGGATGATAAGGTCAGGGTCAAAGTCGGTTACAGTTCCAAGACCGTCGCACTTGGGGCAGGCACCCTGGGGGGAGTTGAACGAAAAGCTTGCCGGCACAAATTCAGGGTAACTCACCCCGCAGGTGACACACGAAGAACGCTCGTTCAAAAAGATCTCCCGGTTGTCAGTAATTGTGAGGACAACCGCAAGACCTTTGGCCATGGTAAGGGCAAGCTCCAGGGAATCGGAGAGTCTTTTTTCGATGCCTGGCTTTACTATAAGCCGGTCCACCACGGCTTCGATCCTGTGTTTTACCGTTTGTTTTAGATCGGGCAGGTCTTCTGTTGCAAAGATCTCACCGTTGATTCTTACCCTGGCAAAGCCTTCCTTTTTGAGCTTTTTTAAGTAACGCTCATGGCTTCCCTTTTGATCTGTGACAAGGGGGGCGAGGATGATGATCTTTGAACGTTCGTCAAGGGTCATGACCCGGTCAACCATCTGGTCTATGGTCATGGAGGTGATGGGAAGGCCGCATTTGTGGCAATGGGGAGTTCCTACCCTGGCAAACAAGAGGCGCAGGTAGTCATAGATCTCAGTCACGGTTCCAACAGTGGATCTTGGATTGTGGCTCGCCGTTTTCTGCTCGATGGAGATGGCAGGAGACAAGCCGTCGATGAAATCCACGTCGGGTTTTTCCATCTGGCCCAGGAACTGGCGGGCATAGGTGGACAGCGATTCTACGTATCTGCGCTGGCCCTCGGCATAGAGGGTGTCAAAGGCAAGGGTAGATTTTCCCGACCCAGAAAGGCCTGTGATGGTTACAAGGCGGTTTTTGGGGATCTCCACATCAATGTTCTTGAGATTATGCTCCCGTGCACCCCTGATGATTATCTTATCAGTAGCCATCACGCTTTACTGTGGGATGAAGAAAAGGTTCGTCTGTTTACGGCCTGGGTAGCCGCCATTTTAATTGCACTTACAAGGCTTGACGGGTCGGCAGCTCCCTGCCAGGCGATGTCGTAGGCAGTGCCGTGGTCAACCGAGGTTCGTATGATGGGCAAGCCAAGGGTTGTGTTTACACCGTCGCTGAAGTGGAGCATCTTAAAGGGAATCAGCCCCTGGTCGTGGTACATGCAGACAACCGCATCATATTTACCGTTGGAAGCATTGAAGAAAAGGGTGTCCGGCGGGAAGGGGCCGGACACATCGATTCCCTGAGCCTTTGCCATTTCAACTGCCGGGGTGATCGTATCCTGTTCTTCTCTTCCGAACATGCCGTCCTCACCGCCATGGGGATTCAGGCCTGCAACCGCAATTTTTGGTTGATGGATGCCGAATCGGTTTTTTAGTGCCGTTGAGGTAAGGCTGATGGTTGTGAGTATCTCATCCCTGTTTAATCTCCGGGAAACCTCACACAGGGGGATATGGATCGTTACAAGGACTACCCTGAGGCGGTCGCCCGCCATCATCATGGCAAATTTCGGGGTCTTTGTTCTGTCGGCAATTAGTTCTGTGTGGCCGTGGAATGGTGAACCGGCAAGCTTCATGGCGGTTTTGGTGATGGGACAGGTGGCAATAGCCTCAATTTCCCCGGCCATGGCAAGGTCCACTCCGGTAGTGATGTAGTTGATCATGGCCCTTCCTGTTTCTTTGGTGGGGCGGCCAGGACAAAGCACCACGGCATCGAGGCTGGACAGGGGCATAAGATCGATTGACCCGCAGAAATAGTGTCCTTTGCCAGGGGGTTCGGTCCTATGAATTTCAAGTTTGCCTGACTTTAAGGCAATGGCCCTTTTCATTACTGCCTCGTCACCAAGGACAAGGGGTTTGCAAATCTCGTACAAAAGCGGGTCCTCAAGGGCGGAAACGATGATTTCCGGCCCGATTCCCACTGGATCTCCCATGGTGATTCCGATAATGGGACGTTTTCCTTTCACCCTCAAAGCTCCTCTGGTATCTTGCGATTTTAAGTTCGACAATTTAAATGCCTTGGCGAAACTCCGTTCTGTCAATGGTAATTGTTTGGTGGGAGCTTCCAAGGAACAAAATGTAAATCATACTATTGTAAGGAACCAGTGTAAACATAAAACCTGAAAAAGATATTGACTGAAACAGGTTCATCTTGTGATGCTGTGAAACCATTGAAAAACCATACCTTTGTGCAATCTGTAAACAAATAATGAAAAAAAGAGCTATTAAGAGTAAATCAAAGCTATTTTGAGTAAAAAATTTTTGTTGAAAAAGTTGCTGTTGCTGAAACCATGATTATCACATGGGAAATTAGCCCATTGTGGAAGTTGCTGGAATTAAAGCCAAAAATAATGTTTCACGAAATTAAATACAATTAAATCAGTGGGTAAGGATCTTGCCTTGGTTGGAAGATTATATCAGCCTAACAGATGCCTATCAGATTTGACTAGTAGTGAGAGATGAAATAGAACAGGGTTCATCCTTTTTGATCTTAATCTGCAATACGCGAAATATTGCTCTAATAGACTGTGAAGATGCCATTTTCAGGCGCAATACTAACCTTTGAAACCGATAAGAGAGATAAAAATTTCATGGAGCTATACTGGGAACGAGTAAAATTAGAGATAAAGAACTCTTTGCCGGATCACAGCTATCGAATGTGGATTCAACCCATGGGATATATAACGGCGTCCGACAATGTGGTAAAGTTGTCCTGCCCAAATTTGTTTTCAAAAAAACGTATCAATGACAACTACCTGGCAGGGATTGAATCCCAGTTCACTAAATTAGGATTGGGTCGGATAAAAATTGATCTTACTGTTGAAACCCGGGGTGCAAAAAAAGCACCGGCCCGGTCCACCGCCATACCAGGGGATGCCGGGTCCTATCCCCTTACTCCTTTAAACTTTGGGCAGAGGCCAAACCGGCCCATGCAGATGGCCCTTCCAGGATTGAATCTTCGTTCGGACAGCGGCAGAATGCTCAAAAAGGAGTACACATTTGATCGTTTTGTGGTGGGGGAGAATTCTGATTTTGCCTATTCAGCGTCCCTGGCCCTTGCCCAGACTTCGTCTGTTAACAATGGTGCCATTTACCTTTTGTCGGATACGGGGTTGGGCAAGAGTCATCTCTCCCAGGCCGTAGGTCACCATGTGATCGCCCAGGGTTTTACCGATAAGGTCTACTATGTGACGGCCGAGGATTTCACCAATGAGATGGTTTCGTCAATAAAAAACAACACAATCAACGGGTTTAAGGAAAAGTATAGAAAGAAATGTGATGTGCTGATCCTGGAGGACGTTCATTTTCTTTCCGGAAAGGATGCCACCCAGAAAGAGCTTGCCATGACCCTTGATTATCTTATGGACGCGGAAAAGAAAATAATTTTCAGCGGCTGCTATCTTCCCGACGACATACCAAAGATGAACGAACAGCTCAAATCAAGGCTAACCACTGGTATGGTCACTAAAATTGAACCTCCCAATTTCAAGACCCGGGTCAAGATTCTCAAGAACAAATCAAAGCATGACGGGTTTGTCATTCCCAACGATGTTACAGAGTACCTTGCCCAGGAGCTGTGTGATAACGTGCGCCAGCTCGAGAGCGGTCTCATGGGGGTTGCCAGAAAGAGTGCACTCATGGGTGAGAAGATCGACCTCAACCTTGCCAGGGGAGTGCTTGCCACCATTTCAAGAACTCGAAAGACCATCACCGTTGATTTAATCAAAAAACTGGTTTGCGACGAGTTCAGCCTTTCTGAGCAGGATCTTGTGTCATCCTCAAGAAAACAAAAGATTGTAAAACCTCGCCAGGTAGCCATGTTTCTTGCCAGAAAATATACAGACCAGCCCCTGAAGACCATCGGCAGAAGTTTTAACCGCTACCATGCCACGGCCATTTATTCGATCAATGCGGTGGAAAAGCAGCTCAAGCAGCAGGGCGGATTTGCCGAACAGATGAATTATCTTTACAAGAAAATTGAATCCGGCAAGATAGTAGGCAGTGGGCTGTAGTCAGTAAATACAATAGCCGTTAGCGTTAGCTTTTAGCAGTTAATAGTTACTTAAATGCTAATAACTAATAGCTAATAGCTAAAAGCTATTTTCTATAAACAAAAGAGATGGTTGCAGATGACAGATCTAAATTCCCTGTTTAAGGCCCTTGAAGGGGTGGCCGGCAAAGATGCGATTACCCGTGAGCCGGAGGATCTTGTCTGCCATTCCTTTGATGCGACGGGCCACTCCTCTATGCCGGATATGGTGGTTTTTCCCGCAACAACCCTTGAGGTGTCAAAGATACTTGAGCTTGCCACCCAATATAAGGTGTGTGTAACCCCGAGGGGAAGCGGGTCAGGCATGACCGGTGGTACTTTGCCCCTGGGGGGAGGGATCGTCATGGCCATGAGCCGCATGAACCGAATCCTTGAAATCGACACCGAAAATCTCACGGCCAGGGTGGAGTCGGGTGTTGTCACAGGCGATCTTCACACGGCGGTTGAACGCCTCGGTCTGTTCTATCCTCCCGATCCTGCAAGTTCGTCCTTTTGCACCATCGGCGGAAACATCGGTGAATGTGCAGGCGGTCCAAAGGCAGTCAAGTACGGCGTGACCCGGGACTATGTTCTGGGCCTTACGGCTGTGTTGCCCTCGGGCAGGATTATCCATACAGGTGTCAGGACGGCCAAGGGTGTGGCAGGTTATGATTTGACCCGGCTCATCGTTGGATCTGAAGGCACCCTTGCCGTTGTTACGGAAGTTTTCCTGCGTCTTGTGCCGCTTCCAGATGCTGTTAAAACAATGGCCGTTGTATTTGACAACATCAAAAAGGCCGCTGAAACAGTGTCGGGCATTATTCGTGAGGCCGTCGTGCCAAGGTGTGTCGAGTTCCTGGACCGGGCATCCATTGATTGTGTAAGAGATGAGGTCAAGCTTAATCTTGGTCCTGAAGTTGAGGCGATTCTAATAATCGAGGTTGACGGATCAAGGGAGATGGTTGAGGCGGACGCAGTCAAGATAGAAGCCTATTGTCATAAAATGGGGGCTTCAGCCGTTTTGATAGCTAGCACCCCCCAGGAAGCGGTGGATCTCTGGAAGGCCAGAAAAGCCCTGTCACCGGCTCTTTTTAAGATAGCCCCCAACAAGATTAACGAGGATATCGTTGTTCCCATTAACAGGATTCCCCAGATGGTTGCAAAGATCGAATCCATCAAAAAGAGTTCAGGTCTTGCCATCGTAAGTTTCGGCCATGCAGGGGACGGTAACATTCACTGCAACATCATGTATGACAAGAGGGACGAGGATCAGCTCAAAAGGGCCGAGGCTGCCGTGGACGAGCTGTTTGACGCAACACTTTCCTTTGGCGGGACCATAACGGGTGAGCACGGGGTGGGGACCACGAAAAAGAAATATTTTTTAAAGGAGATGGGCCAGGCGGAAATAGAACTCATGCGGGGAATCAAGGGGGTTTTTGATCCCGGGAATCTTTTGAATCCCGGGAAGATTTTTTAATCTTTTATGCTGATATGAAGGATGCCCCTTTCTAAAGGATGCCCCTTTCTAATTGATCCTTGCAGGATAAAAGTTAAGGTTCAGAATGTGGTCAAAAAAGTCGATCCCTGGATTCTGGTTCTGCTCGATGGCACATTGAATCGAACAGGAACAGTAATTTGTACACACCTTGTCATTCCTGCTGAACTCTCCAAAACACTCCAGATCGTCAATTGAATCGACCCTTGAGTTTCTGGTTGAACGATCATTGTCTGAATCAATCATGCCCATATAGTCTGTATCGATAAATTTCATTTGGTAATTTTCCAGCTTATAGTTAGATGTTGAATTGGGGTTACTATAATCAATCCTTGTCTGGGGGTCAACCTGTTTGTTATCCCACCGTGGGCCCGGTCATGAAGTCGACCGAGCCATGGACCTGGTCATGGATTCAAGGCGGTTCACAAGGGGCTTCAAGGTTTCGGGTCTCGTGGCTGAGACAAGGGTTCCCTGGTTCAGAAGCCAAGGGTTGTCAAAGTCGGCAATTTTTATTTTGTCCTGCTTATTAAAAACGTACACCACCGGGGTCTGTTCAAGGCCTAACTCTTTTAATATTTTTTCAACTGAACTCATCTGCTGTTCGTACCTCGGATTACTTATGTCAACCACGTGGAGGAGGATGTCGGCCTCTTTAAGTTCCTCCAGGGTTGCATGGAAGGCCTCCATGAGTTCTTCGGGAAGATCCTGGATAAATCCCACAGTGTCTGTGATGATAACCTCGAGCTCCCTGGGAAACCTGAGCCTTCTGGACGAGGGATCAAGGGTTGCAAACAGTCGGTTTTCTGCGATGATGTCGCTCTTGGTAAGGGTGTTGAGAAGGGTTGATTTCCCGGCATTGGTGTATCCCACAATCGATATCACGGGTATGCCGGTTCGATTTCTCTTTGAGCGCTGCTGGGTGCGCTGCTTCCTTATCTTGTCAATTTCCTTGGTAAGTCGTGAGATCTTTTCCCTTGCTCTTCTTCGGTTTATTTCAAGCTTGGTTTCCCCCGGTCCCCTGCCGCCGATACCGCCGGTGAGCCTTGACATGGCCGTATTCTTGGTGGCGAGCCTGGGTAAGAGGTAGTTCATCTGGGCAAGCTCTACCTGGAGTTTTCCCTCCCGGCTCTTGGCCCTGCGGGCAAATATGTCAAGGATGAGCTGGGTTCTGTCGATTACCTTCATCTCCACAAAGTCGGTGATGGATCGAATCTGGGAGGGAGTGAGCTCCCGGTCAAAGAGCAGCATGGTGGCATGCTTTTGAAGTGCCCGGATTACAAGGTCGGACAGCTTTCCCCTGCCCACCACAAATTTTGGATCTATTTTTTTTCGCCGCTGCAGGACAGTATCGAGAACCCTTATGTCCGAGGATCGGCAAAGTTCCTTGAGTTCTTCAAGGGAGGCCACGGCCTCGTTGACGTGGTCAGTGAAGACGTTTATCAGCAGAGCTCTTTCTTCACCTTTCTCCACCTTGTGGCTTGCATCCTGCCGGCTTAGTTCATCCTCGATGGCCTCGATTCTTTCAATGCATCCGATGTTGAGATCGTCCGGGGAAAGAGGAGATATGACAGTGTAGGGCTCATCCCCGTCACCGGGAAGGATATGAGCTGGATAGATTGTAACAGGAAAGTTTTCCTGCTCCCCGTTTTTTATTCCGGTCTGGTCAGAGCTCCTGGATGTGAAGACCGAGACGGCCCCTAGGAAGTCAAGGCGTAAAAGTGCAAGGTCGGTGAGGTCCTCCCGGGTGAGATGGGCTTCATTTAAACGGGTGTGGATAAACCTTATCCCTTTGAGACGGCCCGGATGTGTCCGAAAGTCCGGGGTGTCAGGGATGATTATCCTCTGGGGTTCACCGGCAATAACGTTAACTGTTTTGCCGTTTCTTGCAATGAGAACACCGACCTGGCGACGGATATCCGTGGAAACCGCCACAAGAGCTTCAAGTTGTTCCCTTGAGATGAGATCTTCCGGTCTCGTATTAAAGTGGTAAAGAGCTTCAAGGGCTTTTAACTGGGAGGCGGAAAGTCCGGTGGTGGAACCAAAGATTTTTTTCATTCGTAGCCTTGATAGGATTCCCTGGCAAGCTCTTCAAAACGGGTGTAGGCGCCTATAAATGCCATGTGGGCCGTTCCGATGGAGCCGTTTCTGTTTTTTGCAATGATGATTTCAGCCTTGCCCCTGTTGGGGTTGTTCTCCTCTTTGTTGTACACCTCGTCCCTGTAGATAAAGGCGATGATGTCAGCATCCTGCTCCAGGGCTCCTGATTCACGCAGATCAGACATGAGCGGTCGTTTTTCGGCCCGCTGCTCGAGCATTCGGTTGAGCTGGGAAAGAGCCAGAACGGGAATATCAAGCTCTTTGGCAAGGGCCTTCAGGTTCCTTGAAATCTCAGCGATCTCAAGGTCCCTCCTGTCTGAATGGAAAGGTGCCTTCATCAGCTGAAGGTAGTCTATTATCACTAGGCCCAGTCCTTTTTCCATCTTCAGCCTCCGGCACTTGGCCCTGATTTCCAGGGATGAGATGTTGGGGGTGTCGTCGATGAAGATTGGCACCTCGTTGAGAACCCCTGCGGCGTCGGTTGCGTTCTGCCAGTCCTCCTGGCTGATAAAGCCGGTCTTAAGGCGGTTGGAGTCGATTCTGGACTCAGAGGTAAGAAGGCGCATGGAGAGCTGTTCTTTTGACATTTCAAGGGAAAACACGGCAACGGGGACCCTTTCCTCAACAGCCACGTTCCTTGCTATGTTAAGGGCAAAGGCGGTCTTGCCCATGCTGGGCCTTGCAGCAAGAATTATTAAATCGGATTTCTGAAGACCCGATGTCAAAGAGTCAATCCTTGAATAACCGGTGGAGAGCCCCGAAAGTCCGCCCGTGGACCCCTGGCGCTCTTCAAGGGTATCGATGTTCATGTCAATCAGCTGGCCAAGAGTTGAAAAGGACTGGCCACCCTTTGATTCAGAAATCTTGAACACCTGGTTTTCTGCAAAATCAATAATGTCCTCAAAATCACCCCGGTCCTTAAGGCATCGTTCGATGATGGCTGAGGCGCTTGTGATCATGGACCTTAAGGAGGCCTTGCCCTTGATGATCTTTGCATAGTGAACGGCATTGACCGCCATTGGGGCGGAGTCTGCAATTGAAGCCAAAAGGGCAGCACCGCCTGCCGATTCAAGCTCATCTTTTTCCTTGAGTCGTGTTGCCACCGTGACAAGATCGGCCGGCTCATCCCTTGAAAAGAGTTCGAGTATGGCGTTAAAGATTCGTTCGTGGGCCTTTTTATAAAAATCTTCAGGCTTTAGAATATCAACCACATCAAAGAGGTTTTCGTTGTCGATCAGGACGGCGCTCAGCAAAGCCTCTTCCGCATCAATATCGTGGGGAGGCACCTTGGTGAGAAGGGGATCCTTGTGGGGTGTTTCTCGCATGGGGAAGATTATATTTCCTTTGTAAATTCAGCGTTATCCATCCCTTTATCAGAGAGGATGGACAACGCCGGATTTGACAATTGTGCTGCTATATATTTTCTTGAGCAATAACTTTGACTGTTATTTCAGGTTCTACATCCTTGTAAAGCCGGATGGGCACCTTATACTCGCCAGTCTCCCGGATAGGTTCACCCAGAAGAATGGTTCTGCGCTCAACCATTATGTTCTGGGCGTCAAGGGCAGCTTTGATGTCGTGGGATGTGACAGACCCATAGAGCTTGGATTCCTCATGGACCTTGGCCTTGATGATGCATTCAACGCTTTTGAGGCGGTCTGCCATCTCCTCGGCAAGTTTTTTCTCCTTTGCAATTTGAAGGTCAAACTTGGCCTTTGCCTGCTCTATAATCTTGCGGTTCTGGGGCGTGGCCTTAATGGCCTTTCCCTGGGGAAACAGGTAGTTTCGGGCATATCCGGGTGCCACTTCCCATTCTGTTCCAACAATGCCGAGTGTGGCGATTGTCTCTTTTAATATTACTCTCATTTCAACCTCCGATAAAGGTTCTGCCTGACGTCAGGCAGAAACCTGTTTTTTTGTCTGTTTGAATTCGGGTCTGTTCTACTCTTGCTCTTTTCCCTCGCCCATGGTTCCAAGTTTCCTAAAGTCTATCCATGTGTCAAAAAAACCAAGTCCTACAACCACAAACACAAAAATCTGCTGGATTGCGATGATACTGTAAATGAACAACCTCAACAGCCTTGGAAAACTCCGTTTTTCAAGTACAAACGAGACAACGGCTATACCCTGGAAAAAGTATATGGGCATGACCGCAAGGATACAGTTCAGTCCAAGTATTTTAAGCACATTGGACGGGATTGGAACAAGGAGCAGCAGAATAAAGATAATAACCGGCCATACAAGCTTTTCCGGGGCTCTCCACCGGTTGAGATTTTCCAACTGGGGCAGGTGGATTCCCTTTTTTGTCAGTATCTTTTTTATGAAAAGGGTGTTCACCCACACCACCATCATGGTCATGACAAAGAAAAGTGCAGGGATGATCCTTACCATAATATACTTAATGGTATCCATGGATCTTGCGACAAGGTCGATACTTTCCTGGGGGATCCCCATTTCCGAATAAAGACCCAGGGTCATCTCAAGGTTGGCGCTTACATAACCTGATACCAGCTGGATCATGTTCTGGCCGGTTGTGAGTGTGTATAGGAAAAAGAGGAGAAAGCAGGTTCCCATCGAGGCGGCACAGGTGAAAATTGCGGTTCGCTCGATAGAAACGTGCATCTCTATAAATTCACCTAGGAAAAAACCGGTAAAAAGCAGGGACCCGAAAAAAAGAAGATCAAGGGGTGCTCCTGACGTGGTTCCGGCAATAACAGCAAGGATAATCGCCATCATTGCGGCCCCCAGATTTCTGCCGAGCTTGAGCCTGTAAAAGGTTATGGGCATGGGCAGAACCAGGGCAAGAAAGAAGCCCATGAGCGGCAGGTACAGAGTTGCACTGAAGATCACAAGGCAGATGGATATCCCTGTGATGAACTCCCGTGCCACCGATTGTATTGCGCTTTGACCGGTCAATGTTCTCTCCATTTTCTAACCGTTAGCTTATCCTGATCAGCTTGTTCTAACTCAGCTTTCCTACATAGGGTAACAGGGCGATGGTTCTAGCCTGTTTAATTGCCGTTGAAAGAACCCTCTGGTGTTTGGCACAGGTGCCGGTAATTCTTCGGGGAATGATTTTGCCCCTTTCAGTGATAAACGATCGAAGTTCTTTTGCGTCCTTGTAGTTTATCTCAAGGGTTGAGTCGGCACAGAACCTGCATACTTTACGGCGCTGGAAAAATCTTTTTTTTGGGGTTCGTTTCTGAAAGGTCATACTAATTCTCCTCCTCCTCGTCTTCCTGGGTTACGGGTTCTACCGTTTCAGCGACCTTCTCGGCTTCAGCTGCCTGGGCTACTTTTTCACTCTGGGCAGCTTCTGCATCTGCATTTGCCTTGGCTGCATCAGCTTCACTTTTTGCCGTGGCTTCGGCATCAATCTGAAGTTGGAGTGCCTCTGGGTCTATTTCTTTTTCAAGGAGGATCGTCATGTATTTCATGATCTTATCATCCAGCCTGAAGGTACGCTCAAGCTCAGCCACGAGGGGACCTGTTCCGCCATAGGTCATGCAGACATAGTGTCCCCGGGATTTTCTGGCGATCTCATAGGCAAGTTTCCTGTTTCCCCAGTCGTCAAAGTTGGCAAGAATTCCACCTTCCTGCCCAAGTATGCCTTTGAATTTTTCAAACAGGGTGTTCCGACTTTCATCTTGAAGGTCGGGATCAGCGATAAAAATGGTTTCATACATTCTCATACTCTGTTTCCTCACGGATTTAAGCCCCGACGGTGGTCCCGTGGAGCAAGGATTAAAAAAAGGGGAATGGATTTACATCCTTCCCGATAAAAGGATAAATTTATATCATTGATACGCCGGATGGTCAACAGTAAACTCAATCTCCCGGCAATTCTAATCTGTATTCCTTACACTAGAGGCGACAGTCGGTATCCCCTTGCTGAACCAAAAAAGTCGGGGGATTTTAACCCACTACCCACTACCCGCTACCTTAAGCTTTTCCAGTTCCTCCCACCGGGCATAGAGTTCCTCCACAAGGTCGTGGGCCTTTTGAAGGTCGGTACACACCCTTGCGAGTTCATCAGGATCTGAAATTACAGCTTGATCTTCCATGGAGAGCTCAAGATCCGCGGCTTTTTTTTCGGCGGCCAGAATGCTGGCCTCCATCTGTTCTAATTCAAACTTGTCCTTGTAGGAGAACCTCAGGGGTTTACTATGTTTTTTTTCCGTTGCTGTTCGGTTGCTTTTTTTCTTTTTTTTGGGGGACTCTTTCCTTATAAGGCATTGGGAGACGTCTGCGTGGTGAGTTGCATTCCCTTTGCCGTCAAAGTAAAGGATACTTGTTGCAACCCTGTCCAGGAGGAATCGGTCGTGGGTGACAAGGACAATGGCACCGGGAAATTCCAAAAGACCCTGTTCAAGGACCTCAAGGGAGGGAATGTCAAGATCGTTTGTGGGCTCGTCAAGCAGAAGCAGGTCGGCCGGGGTCAGCATTATTTCGGCCATCAGAACTCTTGCCTTTTCGCCTCCGGAAAGCCTTGCAACGGGCAGGGTGAGTTGATCCGGGGTGAAGAGGAATCTCTTTGCCCACGACACCACATGGATGCTCTGCCCCCGGTAGACAACTGCTTCACCGGCAGGGCTTAAGGCTTGTTTCAGGGTCAGGTCCGGGTCAAGTCTTGATCGGTTCTGGTCAAACACGGCCACCTTGAGCTGGTCTGCCCGATCTACACGGCCCTTGTCAGGGTCAAGACATCCCTCGAGGATGTTCATGAACGAGGTCTTGCCAGAGCCGTTGTCGCCCACTAGCCCAAGCCTTGTGCCGGGGGTAAGGGCGAGGGTTATGTCTGAGAAAAGCTGCTTTCCGCCAAGGGATTTTTCAATTCCCTGGCAGGTGAGAAGCCTGCGGGTTTTCCGGTCGGTTGCGTTAAAATCAAGCTCCATGCGAACGGTCTGGCGATTTCTATGCCTTATGTCTGAAAGCTCACTGTTAAGCTTATCTGCCTGGTCAATTCGATAGCGTGCCTTGGTGGTCCTTGCCTTTGCCCCCTGTCTGAGCCACTCAGTTTCCCGGCGCATGCGGTTAGCCAGAATCTCTTCCTGTTTGATCTGGGTGGCAAGAATTCGGGAGCGTTCCTGTTCAAATGTTGTGTACCCTCCCCTGACGCTGATTGACCCCTCGGGATAGCACAGGCCAAGCTCTGTGATGTCTGTGCAAACGGACTCGAGAAAGGCACGGTCATGGCTTACAACGATAAAGGCAAACGATGGATTCTTGAGTATGGATTCAAGCCAGAGTATTCCACTGATGTCAAGGTGGTTGGTGGGCTCATCCAAAAGAAAAAGACCTGGTTCAAGGCTCAATGCCCTTGTGATGGCAAGGCGTTTCTGCCAACCGCCGGAAAGGGTGTTGCACCGCTTTGACGGGTCTTCGAATCCGCCAAGTCCGATCATCTGCTGAACTCTTCGATAACGCTCCTGGCCATGGATATTGTTCACTGCCAGGTATTCATCCAGGGTTTCGTGGATGGTTTTTTCAGGATCCAGTTCGTCCTGCTGGGAGAGTAGGACAAGGCGGGTGCCCTTGTTGAGATAGCGTTCCCCCTGCTCCGGGGTGTCCCTTCCGGCAATCAGTTCAAGTAAAGTTGATTTGCCAGACCCGTTGCCACCGATGAGGCCCAGCCGTTCGTTGTCTTGAATGTTGATGGTCAGGTCGTCAAAAACCGGTTTGCCTCCATAGGATTTGACGATGGATTTATAGCTGAAAACAAGTGTCATGGTTTCTCTTTTGGTCGTTTATTCATGGTGGTATCCTTTTCAGGAAAGTTTGGTTCAGGTGTTTCAGGTTCAAGGAGTTCAGCTCCAGCAGATTTTGCCCCAGAGCCATGCTTCAGCCGTTTATAAACTCCTGCCATGCGGATGAGGAATCCTCCAGTCAGGGTGAGGCTGATCAGAATGATAAGGCATGCGGCAAAAAAGGTCATGATAAAATCAAAGGGGTTTTTAAGAGAATAGGACCCTATGAGTAAATCAATACCAAAGACGAGGAAAAATATGGAAATAAGAACAAGGCCTGTCTGGAGGGGCCACCAATAATATTTCATCAAAGGGAAAAACCTCTTAATTGTCAGTGATTGTTTTTGGAATCTACTATACTTCTTTTTCTACTGTAAAGCAATACAGGGAACAGCCTGGGACTCTATGTCCCCATGTTTGAAGCATCCGGTGATTATGGTAATCTGACCCCGTTATCCTGGGACCATATCAAAAAAATATGCCCATTGAGTTTAATTGTCATGTTTTTGTATTATAGTATGATTTGTAATTCATGAACTATGAACGTTTATCATCTTTCGTTTATTCTAAATGCCGGTACGTCCGGAAAAGGAGTTCACAATGAATCTAATCAGAAAAAATCGACTTGTTTTGTTTGCCCTGGGAGTCATTGCCATGCTGGCCCTTGGCCCGGGGAGTGCAGCCGCAGCTTTCGGGAAATCCGTTGCCATGGTGCCGGAAAGTTTCAGTGAGTTAGCTAAACATGCAAAACCCGCTGTTGTGAATATCAGAACGGTGAAAGTCACACAGGAGGGGGGGCGGGTGTTTAAACATTTTTTTGGACAGCCCTTTGGCAATAATGACCCGTTCAGGGATTTTTTCGAACCCTTTCTTCGACAGCAGCCCCAGCGCGACTCCCGCCAGCAGAGCCTTGGATCAGGCTTTATTATCAGCAGCGACGGCTATATTGTAACCAACAACCATGTGGTAGCAGAGGCCGATGAGATCAAGGTAAAGCTCTATGATGACAAGGAGTACGATGCAAAAATTGTGGGAACAGATTCCAAGACAGACCTTGCTCTGATCAAGGTCGATGCCAAGGGGCTTGACTATCTCGAGCTGGGTGATTCTGATGCCCTTGAGGTGGGGACCTGGGTTGTCGCCATTGGCAGTCCCTTTGGTCTTGAGCAGACAGTTACTGCCGGGATCGTGAGTGCCAAAGGCAGGATCATCGGATCGGGTCCCTACGATGATTTTATCCAGACTGACGCTTCTATTAACCCGGGCAACAGTGGAGGGCCGCTGCTGAACCTTGCCGGTGAGGTGGTGGGTATCAATACTGCCATTGTGGCAACTGGTCAGGGCATTGGTTTTGCCATCCCTTCAAAGCTTGCCACGGGTATCGTTGAACAGCTCCGAATTTCAGGAGAGGTCACACGGGGGTGGATGGGAGTGGCCATCCAGGATATCACACCTGAGCTAGCCGAGTATTACAGTCTCAAGGAAAAGAGCGGAGTTCTTGTTGCAAAGGTTTATAAGAATGATCCGGCTGACAGAGCAGGTATTGTACCGGGTGATGTTATAACCCACATCAAAGGCGATGTTGTGACGTCAAGCAGGGAGCTTTCTTCGGCCATTGCAGGATTTGGGGTTGGAAGTAAAATTCCCGTTACCCTTATCCGGGAGGGCAGAGTAAAGACAGTTTTTGTCGTGCTGACAAAGAGAAGCGATACTGAACCTGGTGAGTTTCTGGCTGAGACTGGTTTTGATTCCTTCGGGTTGGGCCTCCAGGCCCTCGATTCTGCCCTTGCAAAAAAGTTTGGTTATGCAGGCGGGGTTCAAGGGTTGGTGGTGGTGGAGATAAAGCCAGATGGCAAGGCTGCCTCCTCCGGCATCCGTCAGGGGGATCTTCTTAGCGAGGTTAACCATATAAAGATCGCAACCATGGATCAGTATCTTGAAGTCCTTGCAGG
>Ga0265295_1004659_pt1 | contig 18240 bp, 18 predicted proteins | sample Munlansysbiofilm_FD_192503 | JGI IMG/M metagenome (GOLD analysis project Ga0265295, IMG submission 192503) | Leachate microbial communities from a municipal landfill in Southern Ontario, Canada - Methane capture system biofilm | ecosystem: Engineered > Solid waste > Landfill > Unclassified ...
TTGATGTAAAACCAGGTTTTGAACTGCCTTTTTGAAAATCTTTCTTTTCGAATCCCATTATGAATCACTCCTTGTCTATAAGACAGTGTGATTCTATCACTAACGTATAAAATAATCATTAAGTATACGAGCAATTTTGAACAATATTTTAAATTTCGTTGATTTGTGATTTTTTACCCCTGTTTTTTACATATTTATCAAAATCAATCTAAAATACGCATACTAACATACGCTTCGTAAAGCGCACTATCATACACTTTGAGGATAGATAGTCCTCTCAGTGTATTCATCTTAATGATGATGTCTTTATCTAGTTTGAAGTGTGTTTTTCCACTGTACTTAGGACCTGCTTTTAATAGGCCTTTTTTAAAACTCTTTTTAACGATATCCAGTGCTTGGTTCATACATGTATCTACTCTATAATTTATAGACGCAAGATACTCTAATCCCCTATAAAGATCATACTGCCATCTAATTGGAAAATGAATATCTGTGACATAAGATAAGATTGGTTCATTGGTTGTTTCTCTTAAGTATAACTTCTTCCTTAAAAGGTACTCTATGCCATCTTGATTGGGTTGTTCTAGTAAGGCTAATTGATTGGTATAGCCATAGTGCTTATAATCTCTAAAAGCTTCTAAGACAGATAAGGTTGTGTTAATTGAGCTATGTTGCGTCTCGTGACGCAAACAAGCACAATTCCAACCGCCATCTGTCTTCATTTGTTTTAATAGTAGGTAGTCTATCATTTCATCGATGATCTTCGTCTCTCTTTTAGCATAACTTAACATGGATACCATCATCGCAACCACACAGATGTCATCTTCTATAAAGGTATCTTTGTTCCACATGTGGTTAATGATGGTATCAATACCTTTTTGAAATATCAGGTTGTTTGGGTCTATGCCAAATTGAATAAGTTCTCTTAACGTATAGAAGGTAGAAATCCATTTGGGTGAATAAATGCCTGTCCACGTGTTCGTCTCATGGTTAAATAAGTCTAAGTACCTATTAATTAATGGACTTTCTTCATATGGATATGGTTTTTCTAATAACTTAATCGTTACTAGTCTTTTTATGCTTGGATCACTATCAAGTAGATATTCTAGGATGGTCATATATTAATACCTCTCTATTCATTAGTATACTCACTTTTAGGATAAATACATAAAATGGAAAAGAAAAATCGGCATGTGCATGAACACTTGCCGATTTCAATGGTTAATGATTTTGATGATACTTATAATTGAAGTAACTGATAAAACCTAGATATAACACAACTGTGTAAACACTGATACGTTCAACTAATCCAAAATAGTCTTTAGGGGCTTTACCAGTTAGTGCTGAACCACACATTAATAGTATGAAGCTCAGTAGTGTGATACTGTACGCATTCATTTGGTTGTTTTTGTAAAAAGCAACCATTAAAACGATTAATGCGCTTATTGTAAGTAATACGACTAATATCGTTACAACAATATGCATGATATTTTGAATATCGGTCACTTCAGCAGTTGCAGATAAAGGAAATAACACATAACCGATTGCAGAGAACAAACTCATCGTTGAAATTAGATAAGTACATTATAAAATTCAGGGATATTAATCCGTAAGTCTTGAAAGTCTATCATTAGTAATTTTTGAGTTTGATAGATTGGATTAATGATTTCCATGAAACTCGTGGAATTAGTTCATGTTTAAATTTTATTCGACCAGTACTATAAAAAATTGAATTTGATATGTGTGTTTGACAAAAAGATTTCAAGTTTAAGTCTGATTGATTATAATTATTTACTTATGAGCGTTGTTCGTCTGTATATTTGGATTTGGTTTAACTTTTTAAACCGCTTTTATGATTTTTCATAACAGCGCATGATTAACAATAAAATCCTTATGTTATTTGACGCTTACCGATTTTCACTCTACTTTAATTGATATTCCCTTAATAATTGGTCGAATAAAATTTCTAATATAATAAACGCGAGTAATTAGAAGAACACTTTCTGTAGAACATCTTAATATTGCTAAATTAGTTAATGAAAGAGTATCAAATCTAATTAAAACAATAATACACATCACGTGAAAAACAGCGGCAATTATAGTAGTTGTCATGATTTCTTTAACTTTGCCCACCACCCCCATAACAGGTAGTCCAATAATTAAGACAGGAAATGAAAGTACAAGTAGTGGTAAGAGTAAACGGAAAACAATAGTGGCTTCTATATACTCATAACCACTTAATAGTATAATAATTTCTTCTGAGAAATAATATACAATCAATACAGTTATAACTATCAAGGGCATAAATAAAAGTAATACATTTCTAATCAATCCTAAGTCTTTTGTCTCAATCATCCTTGGATATAGTCCTGAAACCAGCGGAGAATAAAGTGACTGAGCTGAACTTATAAGATTAAAACCGATGCCCCAATAAGCTATATAAATTTCTTGAAAGTTTAGGATTCCGAGTACAATTGTGTTGGTGACACCATATGCAAGGGTAGCGAAACTCGCTAAAAAATAAGGCATTGAATTTTTAATCTCAGAAAGAACATCCGACAATTTAACTTTGAAAAATCGAATATTGATTTTTTTCAAAAATCTCCAAACCAGTAGATTTGATATCAAAGCTCCAATTAAATTAACAAATGGAATCCAGTAAATATCTCCACTATTCTTTACAAGAATAAATACAAGCATAGTAGAGATTGATTTTGATAAGACAACTATCGGTGATAGTTTGGACATTTTTTGAAGTCCGTGAAATAAAAAATCAGGTATGAATATTGTTACAAATGTAGTTAATAAATATAAGATTATTAAAACAAAATTTTCCCTTATTATGTTAATGAAATAACTTGATATACTAACTAATAATACAGCAATAATAAAGAGAAATATTTTAGCTATGATAGTCTCACTGACAATTTTATTAATTTTACTAATATTATATATACTTTCTGTGATTTTTTTGGTTGATGAGCTGATGAATCCGAAATCTACAAATATTTGGACGTACATAATAACTGATGTAGTGTATACAACAACACCATAAAAACTTGGCTCAAGTACCCTTGTGAGATATGGGAATGTAAGAAGAGGAAGCAATATTTGAGAAATTGTGATTAGATAAAGAAATATGATATTTTTACCGATGCTTAAATGTTTAATATTTTTCATTAATTATTTTCCAAAGGTATGCTAGTGATTCTTTCGTATATTTTGCACATTACTTTGTTGTTTACTGTAGCATTATGCGTGGTAGATGCTTTCTTTCTTGAATTATCTGAGAAAACTACAGCTATCTCTTTGCTATTAAAGACATTGCAAATATAATGTGCTGACATATATGGTGCATTATGTTGAAATAGATAACCTTCTACGCCATGACTTAACAGGTTTGAAACACCTCCAACGTTAGAAACAACCACAGGAACACCTAATAGCATTGCTTCACCTACAACATTTGGCGAGTTTTCAATTGAAGACGAAAGTAAGAAAACATTGCTTTTAATATATCTGCTGATCATTTCTTCTTCATTCAGATTGCCTAAAAAAACTACTTTATCTTGGATTTTATTCTTTTTTATCAGTCCCTGAATGTACTTCTGATAAGTCGTTTTTTTATACCATTTAACAGTAAAAACATTTTCCCCAGTTGTATATAACCTTGCACTCGGGAAATTTTGTAATACTAATAGAAATGATTTAATGCTATTATGAAAACCTTTAATCGGATTATCATACTGTGTAGTGAATATGGAGTAGGGTTCGCAATTAGTCAAGGTCCATATCGATTCATAGAATTTATATCTCATATTCTCGTTACAATGATAGTACTTGGTTATCGAGTTAATTAATTTGACTGAAGCGTAGTCCCAATCTGTTCTACCGATTACATTTTGCACTTTACTTAGAGTCAAAACCTCTAATTTCCCTTGTCTTTCATATTTTTTCATTCTTAAGTAGATGTTATCTAATCTTATTAAATCGCGTAATGTTGATTGAGCAACTATAAATGGTGGAATGTTACTATAGGAATGTTTAGCATAAACCGAAAGTAAGCCTTGGATACTTACAACAACCTTTGATATGTCGGGAGCTGCCATTACTGCATAGTGGCTATGCGGATATTCTGTTCCCCAAATATGAATCAGATCAGGTCTTTCACTGGAATATATTTCATTGAATGACTCCAAAAAATGATTTTTGTACCTCGTTGGAAAACCATAATAAGTAACTCCGTTTATAGTTTTACTTACTAAATACTTAGACTTTGATTGTGGAAAACTGATAACCAATTCGATCTCCTTAGATTTTGATAGAAAATCTGAAGTCTGTAGAAGCCACCCTCCACCAGCTGCCACTGGTAGGTCAAAATCTTTTGCAATAGTTGGAAGTACAATGTTAATAACCCATAAAACTTTCATGCCCTATACCCTCCTTTTTTAGAAATTAGTAAAGATATCGCAATAATATAAAATGTTGTTGACCAAAATTCTGTCCTCTGAGGTTCCCACCAATTTACCGTCATGACAATCAAAAATGTAATATAGAGATACATTATTGAAGCTAAGACATGCCTTTCTCCATATAACTTGTACAAATAAAGTATAAAGGTTGAAAAAATGATAGGTAAAATAATTACACCCATATAACCAAAATCCCTTATAAAATAATAATACATAGTCGGAAAAGCATTCATATAAGTTGATTCACCAATCTGTATATTTCCAGAAATGTATAGTTGGATGTCGCTTGTATTGAATGGTCCTGTTTTTGGTATTCCAAAAATGACATATGTAAATGTGGTAATTAAACTTGCTAACCCCGAAAAAGAAGCGAGCCCATATGTTAATTTATCCAATCCATAGTTTGTTGGATTACTAATTGTTATACTAAATATGTGTACACCGCCAGAAAAGTATAATACAACGGTGTCAGACAGTTTCCTTATGATGCTCTGATTCGAAATTCCTCTTCCTACCGTAACAACAACAAATGCTACCAGAACGATTAAAACAAGAAGTACTATATTTCTACTTCTTTTGTTCTGTTTTCTCTTGTTCATTGATCTACTTATAAAAAATGCAGCTAAGAAGAAAACTAATAATGCAAAATAGTGGGTTCTTTCCCCACTTATAAAAGTTAATACTGACGTATTGATTATCATTAACATGATATTTTTCTTACGAATAGCACCAATTGACCAAAAGAACACAGTATATAAAGAGGTTGCATACAATAACGGAAATATTACATAATATATGTAAATATTTGCCTCGATAAAACTTAAAAATGAGTACTCACTTTTCGGATTTGTGTATGCGTACCTGACTACTTCATAGCCTTGTGTAAGCACAATTGATATTACTCTTAAAAGAAGCGGAAGCATCGCAATTAATACAAATATTTGAAGTAAAAATATGATAGACTTTGCTTTGTTGTGTTTATTTTTATCAGTAGACGTGATTTTTGAGTGTCTTCCCTTATTAGTTTTCAGAAACAATTCAACTGTGAATGGTAAATTAAAACAAATGAGACCTATAAAAATTAGTGTTAAGGCTTTAGTTGTAGGTACATATAAATTGTTGACATTGATTCCGACCAGAAAAATTACAAAAATCCAAATAGCATTAAACATAATCCCCGGATGAGTAATATTTCGATATACTCTATAATACAGAAAAGTTAATAATAAAAGTGTAATTATTGATAATATAATCATATTAGTATTTTTTTACTCACTAAAGCCGAGTTCATCCTTTCCTAAGAATTTTTGTAACTTGATCTAATCATTTGAATCACTTTGCTAACTTGTGTCTTAGCATTTTTATTACTCGTGACAAATTCAATTTGTTTAATAGACCTTGATAGTAGTATAGTCTTGTTGATGGAACATATGTCCAATATGCTGTTTGCCATAGTTGTAACTTTATCATCCTCTAAATAATAAAGAAATTCATCGTAATCATTAGGAATACCAGGCAATTTATGCATCAATACGGGTTTACCTGTAAGAATATATTCTAATGTTTTTGAAGGAAAAGAGTATTTAACATAGTTGCCTTTATCATCCCTTGGGTTAATCAAGATATATGCTTTTTTTTGCAGTTCTTTTACCTCTGTCGATGAAATAAATCCGTAATACGTAACTCTATTGTTCTTTTTACTTCTCTCTAAAACTGTGTTTTCAAAATCGCCTCTACCACATATCCATAATCTATAATTTTCATCATCGATTAATTCAAATGCATCTAGCAAACGATCTATACCAAACTCAGACATGAGCGTACCACTATACAAAATTATTCTAAGGTCACTATTTAAATATGTGTAATCGGGTTTATATAGATCAATGTTTAAATTATCAATTAATCCTTCAATGACAACACTAGGCTTTGACACGATTTTCAATGGTGTTTTCATGTAGTTTGTTAAGACTACGTATGAATCTATAAGATTGCTTCTGCTCATAACATAGTTTCCAATAAACCTATTAACATATCTTTTGATATAAGAATTCGACTCAATACCATACTTCGATGGTAAATCTGTAACTATAGTTGAAATAAAGGTATCATTCTTTTTTCGTTTAACATATTCAATTATTCTAACAAATATCGGGTATAGACTGTAAACAATTATTGTATCATTATGACTCGATTTAGATAACCAAAACTTAACTGCTTTCTTCATTTTAAAATATCTTGTTACTTGTTTTAAAATTGGGAGATTTATAAAACCGACACTTCGGCACGATACACCTTCGAACTTCCAATCTTGTGACTTAATAAATATTTTTTTATGTCTAAGCGGAAATGTGCCAACAGGTAATGTATTGATAACTGAGACATCTGAAGAATCGAGATTCTTAACTAAACCATCTAAAAAATTAGTTTGGTATTTATTAACCGCATTTTGTAGGCCAATTTTACTTTGTTTAATTTGATTATTTTCATCACTTGGATCGCTAAATACACCTATAAATAAAATCGCCATTAGTTGTTCCTCAACAATCTATCTAGTCTTTCTACTATGTAGAATTCTTTCTATACCATCAGTAAAGTCAATTTCGGGTTTAAAATTAAAATCAGCTACAAGATTGTTAATATTGAACCATTCTTTTTTATAATGTACACCATCATCTTCATAGTATCCATATTGCATTACTACATCTGGGTTAATTTTCTGTTTTATGATTTCTAAGTAAAATCTAAGTTTTCGAGGATTTCCACTTCCAATGTAATAGTGATTAGAAGTGTTATGATTCATACCTATTAGGTATAAAGCTTTTATACAGTCATTTATATGCACGAAGTCAAACCATTGTGTAGCTGGACCAAATTTAGGAGTCTCGTTATTTAGTAAGTTTATTATTGTTTTGTTAACTATATTATCTGTTGTATCACTTTCGCCATATACACCACATAATGTGCACCAAATCGTGCTAATGGGTTCACTATTTGAAAAGTTCAAAAGTATTCCTTGCAAATATTTTTTAGATAATGGATAGATAAAATTTCTTGTCTTAATTAGAGAAATATCTTTTGTCTCGGTGAAATTCTCCGCAATTGTTCCAATCGATACAAACTTTTTAATATTTTTGTCAATTGCAAACCTGTATACTTCTATAGAATTTTTAATATTATCAAGTTGCAATGAAACACTACTTCGTTTATTGCCAGAAGCCCCATCCCAAGCCAAATGGTAAAGCACATCCGTATTTTCAAATATACTGCTTTTTAACTTAGATACATTACTAAGTTCACACCCAAAATATTGGAACTTTGAATAATTGATGAATTCTACTGGAATTTTTTTTTCATCTCTTACTATTGCGATTACTTCATGACCAAATTGTAATAACACCCTAATTAAATTTGAACCGATAAATCCTGTTGCTCCAGTAATCACTATTTTACTCATAAACATGCTTCCTTCTTTATAAAATCGTTAAGAGAAATACCATTAGAGTCCTTTTCAGAAATAATGTATTTTTGGTTTTTTATTGCTGGCCACAAAATTTTTAATGATTTATCATTCCAAGATAAAGTAATTGCATGTTCTGGCAGATATTTACCAGTTGATTGATAGCAAAAAATAGTATTATCCTCAAGCGTCAAGAAACCATGTGCAAATCCTGCAGGTATGTATAGTGCTTTCATGTCTGAAGCATCAAGATAAATACAATGGGCCATTCCAAATGTTTTAGAATTTTTCCGTAAATCGATGGCTACATCAAAAACGCTTCCTTCTGCTACAAAAACCAGTTTACCTTGTGGTTCAATTGTCTGATAATGTAGCCCTCTCAATGATCCAATTTTCGATTTTATAATACTTAATTCAGAATAGGTAGTAGGTATACCGTATTCCTTGAAAATGTATTTTTCAAATACTTTCAAATAGTCTCCCCGATTATCTATAAATTTGTGAGCTTCGATAATATAGATCCCTTGAAAAGTTGAGTTTCTAACTTTAATCGGCATGGCCAGTCCCCGACATATAATAATTGTAAATTTGGTTCTCGATCTCTTTATTAATATCACCTTGATTTATTATCACTTTAGTCAACTTAACTGTATTATCAATTGCCTGATTGATATTCCATCGAGGGAACCATTGTAATTCTTTCTTGATTTTTGAAGAGTCTAATTTTAAGTAGTTTGCTTCGTGTTGAAAAGTATCTTTTGAATTAGTACACCAATTAGAACTATCGCCCCACGATTTGCAAAATATTGCAACTAATTCACCTGTGGTCAAGCAATCATCTTCATTTGGACCTACATTATACTTTCCCTCATATTTTTTATTATCATACTGTTTTAATGCTAATAACAAGTAAGCTGAAAGAGGTTCCATTACATGCTGATAAGGACGGATAGAGTTTGGATTTCTAACTACTATACTTTGATTTAAAAGGGTGGACTTAATACAATCAGGTATTATACGATTTTGAGCAAAGTCTCCCCCCCCAATCACATTCCCAGCTCTAACTGTTGAAATTGATAATGCTCTATTTTCAAAGAAAGACCTTGCATATGAGCCTGTAACTAATTCAGAGCATGACTTACTATTCGAGTAAGGGTCGAAACCATCTAGTTCATCGATTTCTCTATATCCCCATACCCAACCTGTGTTTTTATACACTTTATCGGTTGTGACATTAATAAATGATTTTACGGATGGTTGTAGTCTGATGCACTCTAGTATATTTAATGTTCCGATAATATTGGTTTCATAAGTATAATGCGGATTATTGTAAGATTCAAGCACTAATGGTTGAGCGGCTAAATGAAACACAATTTGAGGATTAAATGTCTCAAATGTATTCCTCAACTTATTAAAATCTCTAACATCTCCGATAACTGAGTTAATTCTATTATCAATATCTAATAATGTGTATAGATTACCTACTGGGTTTGGTTCTAATGAATACCCGGTTATAATCGCTCCAGCATCGGCCAATATTTTTGTTAACCAAGTGCCTTTAAACCCTGTGTGTCCTGTTATAAGTACTTTTTTCCCATTATAAAAGCTGTTAATTTTTTCAAGTTCTTTATTCATCATATTCCCCATCCCATATCTTCCATGGAGCTTTATTATTAGCCCATAGGTTTTCAAGCTTTTCTTTGTCTCTTAAAGTATCCATACACTGCCAAAATCCTAAATGTTTATATGCCGCTAGTTCATTACTTTCCGCTAATCTTTCCAGCGGCTCTTTTTCGAAGATAGTTAAGTCATCTTGAATTAAGTCAATCACACTTGGTTCGAGCACCATAAATCCACCATTAATAAATCCGATGTCTTGTTGGTCTTTTTCCCTAAATGACTTCACAATGTCCGTATTAATCTCAAGAAAACCGAATCGGCCTTCTGGTTTTACTGCTGTCAGGGTAGCTTGTTTTTTTTTCGAATAATGAAATTCTAAAAGTTCTTTTATATTAACATTTGCAACTCCATCGCCATACGTCAGCATAAATGTTTCATTACCAATATACTCTTTAATTCTTCTAATTCTTCCCCCTGTCATAGTGTTCAGTCCAGTATCAACTACTGTTACTTTCCATGCTTCTCTTTTACTAACGTGTTCGGTCATTCTTTGACCTTGACTGAAGTCGAAAGTGACATCTGTATTGTTCAGATAATAGTTTGCAAAAAAATCTTTTATATAGTTTTGCTTGTATCCCGCACATATTATAAACTCATTAAACCCATAATGTGAATATGTTTTCATAATGTGCCATAAAATTGGTAGTCCACCTATTTCAATCATAGGTTTTGGTCTAAGATGACTCTCTTCACTAATCCTCGTCCCAAGTCCCCCAGCAAGTATTACTATCTTCATTTGCATTCCTCCAAGACTTCAGTAAATATTCTTTTAAGCTGCTGACTCTTACTTTCAAAAGTTTCTGAATTACACATTTCCCTATTAGTTTCTCCTTGTCTCTTAATTTCGGATGGATCTAAAATAAACCTTTCCATTGCTTTAAATAGTTCGATTTGAGTTGGCTCGACTAGATTTTTCTTATCCAATAACTCGCTTCCCATAACATATGGGGTGGTGATAATTGGCATCGCGCTAGCCATTGCTTCAGGGATGACTTGCCCCCATGAATTAAAAGAAGCAGGAAAAACTAGTATATCAGCCAAAGCATACAAATCATTTACTTCATCCCATGATTTTAAGTCATCTCTAAAGATTATCTTGTCATTTAGTTTTAAATCTTTCACCAAATTCTTGCACTTTTTTTCTAAAGGTCCATTAGAAGACATAATCAATTTTGTATTAGCGTACTTTTTAGATAGCTCGCAAAATGCATTAATCAACATCGGTGCATTATAATTTTTGATATATCGACTAGCATATAAAAAAATGATTTCGTTATTTGTATAACTTCTTTTAATTGTGAATCTCTCATCTAGAGCACCTGCATAACTAAAGTGATAAATAGGAGTGCTTTTAAAGAAACTTTTGTATTGTTCAACTGCTTTATTACCGACTGCTAATATTGCATTAATTTTGCTGTATAATATTCTATACAAATTTATTCTATTTTTATGTGTTGAAATTTCTGTAAAAACGACGACTTTTTTGTTCTTTTTTTTTGCCCAATGATATGCCATTAGGTTAGTTGGTATAGAAAACCCACCTAACATAACAATGTCAGGATTTAGCTGGTTTAACTTATCTTTTATATCTAAGTTTATATATCTCGATTTAAATAAAATAATTCGTTTTCTATTATTTAGAATAATATTTTTATCCCCTCGATTAATTTGCCAATACTTTGGTCTATCCTTAGTGATATCGTCACAATATATAAATGTCATCTCCATATTCTTAATTGCTTCATTAAAGCGAATTTGATAAGGTGATGGTATGTTACTTATGAAAACTGCTCTCATATCTTACCTCTTTCCATATTAATCAGTCTCTCGAATATCGGTTCCCAAGATGAACTTTTTATATTAAGCTTATTAATTCCATCTGTTTTTTCATAGAGGGACTTTTTTATCTGACCTTTGATTACAGCTAACATTAAATTACTCAGTTCCTTCGGGTTTTTATGATCAAAATAAAAAGCATTCACGTAATCTTTCAGTATTTCCCTAGAATATTTTGTATCTGCAACTAAAATTATTGAATTGAATTGCATCGCTTCAATAAGCGGTAATCCTACAGTCTCTATATAGGAAGGAAATATAAGTGTACACTTTTTATAAAATTCCACCATTGCGTCTGAGTCTAATCTCCCTGTATAATAAATCTTACTATTTCTAGACTTACCCGATAAAGTTAAATTTACCTGATAATCGATATTGTCAAGATCATTTATTATCGAACATGCTTGAAATATTGCACTATTGTTCTTATAGATATAATTACTTGTGGGATAAAAAAATATATTAGTGCTATACACTTCAGGTGTTATGTTATCATATGCTTTTACTATTGGCGGCAAGTATGCCGATATCACATTAGGAGATAACTTAAGACTATTTACTATCTCTTCTTTTATCCATTTAGCTTGTACAATAACATGATCTGCTTTTATAACAGATTTCTTAATCAAAAATCCGATAAAATATTGATATATCGCCATTTTAAATTCATTAGGCTTTAAAAAAGAAAAATATTTGTCAGTTTGAAAAGGGATAGCTTGATGAACGTATAGAACTTGAGGTACCCCCTTTATATTTACTACTGTGTTTTGCAATGAAAATATAACATCAGGATCAATTTTTCTTATTATTCTTCTCGCACCGTGAGAGTCAAATATTAGCCTATTAATCCACTTTCCATGTACATTCTTTACAATCCTGACTTTTATATTATCCGTTTCGGGAAAGTAGTTATCATTTAGCAAAAAATACCATTCATGCGATTTTGCTTGACTAAATGAAATCAAAAATTCGTAGAAAGTTTTTAATATATTTAGTGCTCCACCTTCTTTAGCAGCTACATCAACAATTACAAATCTCATTTATTCCACACTTTCCTATTTACATAATCGGTATATGTGATAATTATTCTAGCTATTTTTTCTGATACATTAAGCATTGAATAGTCTTCTACATATCTAAGTGTATCTTTAGTTTGATGATTAACATAACTTAAAGCCTGTAATATCCTATCTTCTCTTAACCCAACCATCATCACTGCAGCTTGTTCCATTGCTTCTGGCCTTTCGTGAGCTTCTCTTATATTAAGTGCTCTAAATTTTAGTATTGAAGATTCTTCACTGATTGTGCCCGAGTCACTTAAAACGCATTTGGATTCAATTTGAAGCTTATTATAATCAATAAATCCTAATGGTTTTAGTGTCTGAATAAGTGGATTGAACTTAATGCCTTTTGCTTCAATCATTTTTCTAGTTCTAGGATGGGTTGAAATAATGATTGGCATCTTATAAATTTCAGCCATTGTATTTAAAGTGTCTACCAAATCAAAAAAGTTATCTGAGTTAATGTTTTCTTCTCTATGTGCCGATACTAAGAAATACTTCCCAGATTCTAAACCTAATCTTCGTAAGACATCAGAATTATCAATTTCAGTTTTCTTACTCATTAAAACTTCATACATAGGACTACCAGTTTTAATGATTCTATCAGCAGGGAATCCTTCTCTTAATAAGTATTCTCTAGCTATAGAACTATAAGGTAGGTTAATGTCTGAGATGTGGTCTACTATTTTTCTGTTAGTTTCTTCCGGTACTCGTTGATCAAAACATCTATTGCCTGCCTCCATATGGAATATAGGTATATGACGACGTTTTGCTGCTATTGCTGTTAAACAACTATTGGTATCGCCTAATACTAAAAATGCATCAGGTTTTACTTCTTCTAAGATCGGATCGATTTTGATTAAGATATTACCAATTGTCTCAATTGCTGTACCTGTTGCTGCATTGAGGAAGTAATCTGGTTTCTTAAGATCAAAGTCTTTGAAGAATACTTCATTGAGCTCATAATCATAGTTTTGTCCAGTATGGACTAAAACATGATCAATCGCCTCTGAAGAATTAAGTTTATTGATGACTGCTGACAATCTGATAATCTCAGGTCTTGTACCGACTACAGTCATTACTTTAAGTTTTTTCATATTATTAAACCTCCACGAAAATCGTATCTGGTCTTTTTGGGTCATATTGTTCATTAGCCCACATGACAGTGACCATATCTGTATTACCTAAATTCTCTATATTATGAGTATATCCTGGCGGGATATCTACGACTTCTAATTTATCACCACTTACAAAGTACTCAAGTATTTGAGAATCATCTATTCTTCTAAATCTTATGACACCTCGTCCACTCACCACCAAGAATTTCTCGTTCTTTGTATGGTGCCAGTGATTGCCTTTAACAATGCCTGGTTTTGATATGTTAATAGATACTTGACCTCTATCTGGTGTTTTTAAGAACTCTGTAAATGAACCTCGATGATCGATGTTCATTTTTAGTTCATAACTGAATTGGTCAGTTGGCAAATAACTTAGGTAGTTTGCATATAACTTCTTAGTAAACGAGTCTTCTGTATTTGGAATTGTGCGATTACTTCGACTTTCTTTGAAAGAATAGAGTATGTCTACAATTTCTCCAAGATTTATAGCATAGACTGGTTCAACATAGCAGAATTCATCTTTTTTGTATTCATTATTTTTTAGCGCATTAATCAACTCACTGACTAAATCATCAATATAGATTAAGTTCATAACCACATTTCGATCGTTAACTGTGATTGGTAGATTATTAGCAATGTTATATGAGAAGGTTGCCACTGCACTATTATAGTTTGGTCTACACCACTTTCCAAACACATTTGGAAATCTGTAGACTAAGACTTTCGATCCAGTCTCTTTGCCATATCTAAATATTAAGTCTTCTCCTGCTTTTTTACTTACACCATATGGATTATCTAAAACTGCTTGTATCGAAGATGCCAGTATAATAGGTGCTTTGTTATTGTATTTTTTTAAACAGTCTAATAGTGTTGAAGTAAAGCCGAAGTTTCCTTCCAGAAACTCTTTTTGATTCTTAGGTCGATTTACACCTGCCAAATGATATACAAAGTCACAGTTTTTAGCATAATGGTCTAACTCTTCTAATGTGGACTCCATATCAAACTCATAAATGTCTGTATATTTTTGATTTTTTAGTTCTGCGATTAAGTTTTTACCAATAAATCCTTTAGCACCTGTTACAAGTATTTTCATATATACATCCTATTTGAATAAATCTAGTTTTAGTAATAATTTCTTCATGCCTTCGGCATCAAGTCTAGCTGTATTGTGTGAATGATAAGATTCTGTTTGAATAATCTCTTTACTACCTTTTTCAATGAACTTATCATAATTAAGATTTCTATTATCCGCAGGAATCTTAAAGAAACCCCCAAGATCAACAGCCTTTGTCATTTCTTCTTGTGTGACTAATACTTCATATAATTTTTCACCATGTCTGGTTCCGATATAGACTGGTGGAATATTACATTTCTTTAAATCGAGAACTGCTTTTGCAAGTACGTCGATGGTTGCTGCTGGAGCTTTTTGAACAAACAAATCACCCTGTTGTCCGTGTTCAAAAGCATATAGAACCAAATCTACAGCATCCTCCAATGTCATCATATATCTTGTCATATCTGGATTAGTAATTGTGATTGGCTTGTTGGCATGAATTTGATCTAAGAATAATGGGATGACAGAGCCTCGTGACGCCATGACATTGCCATATCTAGTTAAACATAGTACTGTGTCTGAAGGCCTCAACTGACGTGATCTTGCAATAACATTCTTTTCCATCATAGCTTTGCTCATTCCCATTGCATTAATCGGGTATGCAGCTTTATCTGTAGAAAGAAAGATTGCTTTCTTAACACAATTTTTTACACATGCGCTAATAACGTTATCAGAACCAATAACATTTGTTTTAACAGCTTCTATTGGATAGAATTCACATGATGGTACTTGTTTTAATGCGGCTGCATGAAATACATAATCAACACCAATAAATGCACCTTCAATAGAGTTATAGTCTCTAACATCACCTATATAAAACTTAAGCTTGTCGTTGTTATATAATTTACGCATATCCTCTTGTTTCTTTTCATCCCTAGAGAGAATTCTAATTTCTTTGATATTCGAACTTAGAAATCTTTGTACAACTGCATTTCCAAAAGACCCAGTACCGCCAGTTACAAGTAAAACTTTATTATTAAACATATTTAACCTCCATTAATCCTTCTTCAAGTTTTTCAATAAAATCCTTTTTCATAAAGTTATTTTCATAAAATCTTCTAGAATTACTACCTTTCTCTTTTATTTGTTTGTCATCCAAAGCATAAAGAATTAAACTACTTAGAGACTTATAGTCTTCAGCACTACAGATATACCCACATTTAGCTTCTTCTATTACTCTCCTTGTTTCTCCATTAATTGCTCCAATTATTGGTTTCCCTGCAGCTAAATAGGCCTGTACTTTCCCAGGAAGTGTCATTGATAATAGGTGATTTTTTTTTAGAGTAACTAATAAAGCATCGGAATTACTATATATTTTTGGCATCTCACTTATGTCTTTCCTACCATGTAAAATAACATTTCTAAGTCCGAAAGTACTTTTCAATCTACTAACTTCGCCAAATTTTGATCCCGAACCATATATATCGAATACTATTTTTTCATGTTCTATAAGTTCATTAGCAGCATATAAAATAGTATCTACAGATTGCATTTCTCCGATATTACCTGCGAAAGTAACATGAAATTTATTGTCCATTTTGACACGTTCAACTTTCTGTGAAAATATGTCCTCTGCATACTGTGGTAAATACTTTGCATTTATGCCATATTTTTCAAATTTATCAATAAATGATTTTGATGTCACATAAATGCTATCAACGCTACTGTAAATTTTTCTCGATACTCTATTGAAAAATTTGTATATAACTGAGTTTTCTTTAACTCCACCAGAGACTAAGCTTTCTGGCCATAGATCCAAGCAATATAACAATGTTTTTTTCTTGTTCTTTTTTGCGTACTTTACACCAGGAATTGCAGAAATAATTGGTGATAACTGGTTAATTAAAACCACATCATAATCAGGATCTAAATTCTTAATGGTTTTTCTAGCATACAATGGAAAACTCATATAATTTAAAAACAGATGCACACTACCTCTTTTTCTCGGGTGAATCTTGGTTCTATAAACATCAACGCCATTGATGGTAGTACGACTTGGTTTGTTTACATATCCTGAATATATGTCTCCTTCAGGATAATTTGGTTGCCCAGTTACTACTGTGACTGAATGACCTCTTTGTACTAAAGTTTCACAGATATCCGTAATTCTGAAAGGTTCTGGGTAATAGTATTGAGTTATTACAAGAATTTTCAAAGAATCACCTACTTACTTTCACTTGAACTTGTTTGCTTCTTCTCTAATTCCCCTGTACCACCTTCAACCACACCTTCTGATTTGAAGATGCTAATGATGGTACCGAAAAATATCTTTATATCTAACCATAGACTAATATGTTTGACATAATACCCATCTAGTTTGGCTTTTTCAGGGATTGGTAATTCATCTCTACCGTTAATTTGTGCATATCCTGTTAATCCTGGATATAAATCATGTACACCATATTTATCTCGTTCTTCAACTAAATCATATTGGTTCCATAAAGCTGGTCTAGGTCCAATAATGGACATGTCCCCTTTAAGGATATTAATGATTTGAGGTAACTCGTCTAAACTAGTCTTTCTTAAGAACTTGCCAACTTTAGTAATCCATTGTTGTGGGTTCTCTAACATATGTGTTGGTGTATCTTTTGGTGTATCGATTCGCATGGTTCTAAACTTTAGGATATAGAAATGCGATTTATTTCGACCAATTCTCTTTTGTTTGAATAAAATAGGTCCTTTTGAATCAATTTTTATTAAGATGATTAATAGTAGGAATAATGGTGATAACACGATTAGTCCTATAAGTGATAAAACAAAATCATAAAATCGTTTGAATTTTAGATAGAACATAGTTATATTGCCTCTTTAGTGGTTAGTTATCGAAAAAATGAATGACCTGCTTAACAGGGTATTCCGCTTGTTTTAGGTTGTTAAATATGACTTCATGGTGTGTATAGCTTGAAATCAATATGCCATCATGGTCATATTGATTAATGTCATTAAGAGATATGATAGGTAGGTTAACAAGTACTTGTCCAGCTTTTGACTCATTATCATCAATGACACCAACTACTTGAAGTGGTAATGTATTATCATCATTCATGACTTGTAAGATAATCTCTGCTACTTCACCTGCGCCATATAATAAGATCTTTTTAAAGCCTTTATCAATGATTTGATTTAAGAATGTTGTGATATTATCCTTGGCTTGCATATAGATTGAGTGTGAGGACTTAAGATACCAAATATTCAAGACTTTTCTTCTTTCAGTCCCTTTTTTAGTAATCAAATACTCAACCGTTTTGGTTGTGTGTTTTTTTCTTTTAATAAAGCCTTGTTTGACATATGTGTCTAGATGGTCATTAACCATGCTGACAGCAATACCAATAGTCTTACTGATTTCACGTTGTGTGATGTCTTTATTTTTTTCGACTAAATCTAGAATCATATATTCTTTATAAAGAATCGTTGGTTTAAAGAAATCTTGGGTTGCCATACATTCACCATCCATTGTTCGAAATTTGAATAATTATATTCTATCTCAATACTGAATAAA
>Ga0265295_1004660_pt1 | contig 18240 bp, 15 predicted proteins | sample Munlansysbiofilm_FD_192503 | JGI IMG/M metagenome (GOLD analysis project Ga0265295, IMG submission 192503) | Leachate microbial communities from a municipal landfill in Southern Ontario, Canada - Methane capture system biofilm | ecosystem: Engineered > Solid waste > Landfill > Unclassified ...
ATTCCGTCATGGTCGGCGGCGGAGAGATGTATCGCATCGACGGTTCCGGTCAAGGCACTTTAACGACATTTGACACAAAAGCCGAGCTGGCCGATTGGGACGAAAAGGTTCAAAAAATAACAGCCGACGCCATGAAAAAGAATCAAAAAAGCGGGAATCTTCCGGTCTCCCTCGGGATTTTGGCCTTTGTCCTCTTAGCGCTTGTCTTTTTGGCAGTCGGCGCAGCGGCCGTGATTTTCATAGCCGCGCGAAATAAAAAATAAAACGCCATGTTTTGATTCAAATGGCAGGTATCGGGGTATGAACAACGCGCTTCAAATCTCCCCCGATATCTGCTTAAATTTTTTCTAAAACTTTTGTCCGACATCCGCAGGTCTTCCTTTAGATTCATTCTAAGTCTGCCCTACAATCTGCCCAAAGCCTACCCTACAATCTGCCCAAAGCCTACCCTACAATCTGTTCAAAGCCTACTCTACAATCTGTTCAAAGCCTACCCTACAATCTGCCCAAAGCCTACCCTACAATCTGCCCAAAGCCTACCCTATAATCTGTTCAAAGCCTACCCTACAATCTGCCCAAAGCCTACCCTACAATCTGCCCAAAGCCTACCCTACAATCTGTTCAAAGCCTACCCTACAATCTGCCCAAAGCTACCCTACAATCTGTTCAAAGCCTACTCTACAATCTGTTCAAATTCCGTCCTAAATTTTGTTCAAATTCCGTCCTAAAACTTGATTCAAATTCCGTCTTAAAGTCCGGTTCAAATTCTGCCCTAAGTCCGATTCAAATTCCGCTCTAAATTCTGTTCAAATTCCGGGCTAAAGTCCGGTTCAAATTCTGTCCTAATGTCTGTTTCAACTTTTCCTAAATTCCTGCTTTAATTTCATTTTCATTGTGTTCTTTAGCTTATTTTATATATTCGAAGCGCAAATTGAAAAACATTAATTATTTGTAAAAATTATGTAAAAATTAAAAATCACAGGTGAAAAAATGCAGCAAATTACATTCAAAGTCGGCGGCATGACATGCGGCCATTGTCAAAGAAGAGTTCAAGAGGCCATTATGAATGTGAACGGTGTCAAAAAAGCAGCGGTCGATTTAACAAAAGGAGAAGCAACCGTTGAATATGATGAGTTTCAGGTTCAACCGGACGTTTTCAAAAAAGCGGTCGCGGATGCGGGATATCAGGTTTAATTCCTGTTTTTATATTCTTACTATCCTTAATTTCTTTGATTTTTTTGATTTCTTTTTTTTAAAAACAGTTTAAAATGCGGGGTCAACTATGTTAAGAAAAGCTAAAAATGTCACAATCGTCGGGGACGCGGAATTTGCGAAAAACACAAATGTTTGGTACGGCGCCGTTATTCGCGCGGACGCGGGTCCGATGAGAATCGGGGAGAACAGCAATATTCAAGACAATTGCGTTCTTCACAGCAACATCAATCAACCGACGATTATCGGCAAAAACGTGACAATCGGTCATTGCGCGGTGATTCACGGCGCTATTATTGAGGACAACGTGACAATCGGCATGAATTCAACCCTCTTAGACGGCGCCGTTATCGGGGAAGGCAGTATTGTCGGCGCAAACGCTCTGGTTCCTTCCGGAAAAATAATCCCGCCGCGCAGCTTGGTTTTAGGGGTTCCCGGAAAAGTCGTTCGAGAAGTGACCGAAGAAGAAGTTCAGACAACCATCCAAAACGCGCTCTGGTACGTCGAATTATCCAAAACGCTGGAAGATTAAAACACATCTTTAACGGTTTTATTTTTATCTTCTTGCTTCTTTTTTTTAATATGTTTTAAATATTTGTAAGTGTTTTTCAATTGTATGATTTCTTCCAAAAATATTCGTTTTCATGCGCCATCAAACACTTATATCATTCCGAAAAATTCCGTCGTGGATCAAAATATCTCTGTCAACGGCAACATCATCGTCGGTCCAGGATGCCGCTTTTGGAAAAACATTAAAGCGGACGGCAACGTCCAATTTGGCAAAGGGTGTGTTGTCGAAGGCGACTTAAAAGCGAACCAAGTGGTTGTGGGCTCGTTTTCAAAAATTAAAGGAAGTCTCATCGCCGAATCCGATGTGATTCTTTTACAAAACTCGGCCGTTCGTTTCGTCGAATCCAAAAGCGCTATTACCGTTATGCCGGAATGTCTGGTCGGCTACGCAAACGGCAGCACTCTTCAAGTTATCGGGAAAGCCGAAATTAAAAAAATCGGAACCATTACAAAAGTCACCGTCAGAGCGGATACGGTTGCCGAAATAGAGGACGAATTCAAAGATTCGGAAAATGATTTGGAAAACAAAGACTCCGAAATTATTATCGACGGGGACATTGGTCCCGCTTTAAAGGCCGAATCCGACATTTCAAAAGAAGAAGATTTTAAAAACAAAAGTTTCGATGAAGAAAATATTGCCGACTGTAATCATATTGGTATCGAAAACAACACCGTGCGCGAGTCAGATTCATATTCGTCATCAACCCCCCTGTTTCAAGTGGAACCGTCTCCCCTTAAACACGAGACCGCTGTTGAAAAATCAACGGATTTTGATGAATCTTTAAATGTTGAAATCCTTGAACAATCCGATAAAAAATCTGAGCCTTTATCCTTTTTGCCTTCTTTGAAAAAACCCCAAGAACCGGTTAATGTTCCCGCAGACGAAACGGAAGAAGTTGAAATCATGGGAGAAGTCGAGCGCCCTTTTTCAAACAACGCCGTTTTACAAACGGTTGAAACGCCTTTTGGAACGATTGTCGTCGGCGAACATTCTTTGCCGCCGGCAAATAAAACGGACGAAAACGCGTTCGCTTCTTTAATCGAAAATTCTGAAGAAGAGGCGCCGGAACGGCAAAAACAAACACCGCAGACAAACAAAAAGCCGGGTCATTCAAATTCACAGACAAAAGCCGATAAAACGTTTGCCTGGCCGACATTTGAACCGCAACCGACAAAAAAAACCGGCAAAGAAGAAGCCGAAACCCAATCAAAATCAAATACGCAAGAGAGTGCGCCTCAAACAAACATGCCCCGCGGACAAGAGAGTGCGCCTCAAACAAACATGCCCCGCGGACAAGAGAGTGCGCCTCAAACAAACATACCCCACAGACAAGAAAGCAACGTTTCTCTTAATTCTCGAATTCAATATGAAGAGCTCCCGAACAAACGGCGGGAAAATTTAAAATCGGCTTCCGGTGATTTTAATTTTCAAAAATCCATTCAAAATTTTGTTCAAAACTTTGTTCACAATCAAAATCGGTCACAAAACTCCGATTCCAAGTTAATTTTTGAAGAAATCGGAAAAGCCCCATCAAAATCAAAAAAGGATGCCGCTTTTGGAAAACAAGAGTTTAAAAAAGAATTCGATTTTAAAGGAACTCAAAATGAACGACACGGAACCGGACAACTCGGAACCGGAGACAGAGTCAAACAACACGAAGCCGGACAACTCGGAATCGGACAATTCGAAACCGGAGACAGAATCAAACAACACGAAGCCGGACAACTCGGAATCGGACAATTCGAAACCGGAGACAGAATCAAACAACACGAAGCCGGACAACTCGGAATCGGACAATTCGAAACCGGAGACAGAATCAAACAACACGAAGCCGGGCAAAATATTTTTTCAAAATCCGAAGAACAACTAAAAACAAGAACGGATGATTATAGGTCAAAAGATATTGAAAAATCGAAAGTTTGGTATGAAGACCGATATCAAGAAATTAAACCCCGAAAAAAGGAGTATCCGCCATACATTTGATTCCGGCGGTAATTTTCGGTTCGTTTAATACCGCTTGATTTTGATTTTCAAAGGAATTATTTTTTTATTAAATTTAATTTTTTTCGTTTTTAAAAATAAAGCTGTTATCGAATTGATAACAGCTTGACTTCTTTTTGAAATGTTTCGGTTTCGTTTTTTATGTTTTTATCTTTGTTTAATTTTGGGCGAAAATTTTCATATTCGCCGGCATTTTAACGACATTGCCGGTTTTTAAACCGATTAAATTTTGAACACCCTGGTCGGCTGCGATATCCACAATTCTTTGTGTGATTGTTCCGTCAAACACAACGGATTTCGCATTCACGATTCCGGATTTTAAAGCGTCCGCCAATTCTCGAACAGGCATTTCCGAAATGATATTATTTTTTTCATCCAACACTTTAGATGAAAAGGTGCCGGCCAAAGATGCCATTTCTTTATCAAACGGCGCCGGAATAGCTGATTTTTTCTCCGCCGGCTTTTCTCTTGAAAATTTCTCATCCCGACTTTTTATAAAATCATTTCTTTCATCATTTTTCAGAGATCTTTTTGAGGAATCGGAGTCAAAAGAAACACGCGTTTGACGCCCGTTTATTTCTGCCGGACGTTCGTTCGTTTGATATCCTCTTTCTCTCGGCGTCCGCTCGTTTGCTTGATACTCTCTCGGTGAGCGTTCGTTCGTTTGATACTCTCTCGGTGAGCGTTCGCTCGTTTGATATTCTCTCGGCGCTCGTTCGTTCGTTTGATATCCTCTTTCTCTCGGCGTCCGCTCGTTTGCTTGATACTCTCTCGGTGAGCGTTCGTTTGTTTGATATTCTCTTTCTCTCGGTGAGCGTTCGTTTGTTTGATATTCTCTTTCTCTCGGCGCTCGTTCGTTTGTTTGATATTCTCTTTCTCTCGGCGCTCGTTCGTTTGTTTGATATTCTCTTTCTCTCGGCGCTCGTTCGTTTGTTTGATATTCTCTTTCTCTCGGCGCTCGTTCGTTTGTTTGATATTCTCTTTCTCTCGGTGAGCGTTCGTTCATCGTTCGTCCGGTTCTTGATCTTTTGTTTTCATTTTCTGTTTCATAGGAAATATCCGAATCGGAATCTATGAATCGAACGGAATCGTCTTCTTCGATTTTTGGTTTGAGAGATCTGGCGCGGAGTTGTCGAATCGGGCGTTCTTCTTTTTTGACGGTTTCATACGGTTCTGATTCTCGCCGTTCGATTCTTTCCGGTTTGTCGGGCAAACGTTCGATTCGGCTTCTTCTGATCGGAGTCTCTTCTTCAAAAGGTGTATTCGCAACAGTTTTTCGAAGGCTTGCGGTTCTTTTTGAAACGTTTCTTTCATCAGATTTTAAGGTGCCGTGTTTCATTTCAGAATGTTTTCTTCCGGCCGGCAAAACAATTCCGTGTTTTTCAATATATTGATCCGTTGTCATTTTTCGGCGAAGCGCTAAAACGATTTCTTTTTGAATCATATCCTCAACGGCTTTTCCGTCCGCCGGGCGCGCGATGTATTCCACGTCGGCAACTTGCATTAATTCTCGAATAATCAACTCGCCGCCGCGGTCTCCGTCCGTAAAAACAGTGACTTTTTTGCCCTTTAACAATTCAACGACTTCCGGCGGAATATTCGTGCCGCCGACGCTGATCGTGTTTTTAATGCCGTATTTGAGAAGCGTTAAAATATCGGCGCGGCCTTCCACGACGATGATGTCGTTGGAATTATATTCCGGACCGGCCGGCAATTTGTTTTTACCGTATGAGGCGATGCCTTCCACGCGAACGGATTCCCGGATGGCTTCCGTAATTTCTTGCGCTTCCAACAAATCGTCGTCAAACATCGTTTTGTAAATGTCTTTGGCACGCTCGACAATGTTGACACGCTTGGACGCGCGAACATCTTCGATTTTGTTGACTTCGATATTGGCGACACAGGGGCCGACACGGTCGATGGTTTCAAGAGAGGCCGCCAAAACGGACGTTTTGACTTTGTCCAAACTGGACGGGATGAAAATGTTTCCGCGCGTTTTGCCGCCTTTGGTCGTTACCATCACTTCGATTCGGCCGATTCGACCGGTTTTTTGAAGCTCGCGCAAATCTAAGTCGGTTCCGAGAAGACCTTCGGTTTGTCCGAAAATGGCGCCGACAATATCCGGTCGTTCAATAACGCCGTCGGCTGTAATTTTTGTTTTAATAATATATTTTGTTGTATCTTCATTTTGCATGATTTTTGTCTCCTGTTCGGATCCAAAAACTCAAAAAGGAAAACAGTCCGCAAAAAAGATTCAAAATCAGTCGTTGCATTCATTTCAATCGGGAATGTCAACTAAAAATAAACAAAAGCACCGTTAACAGCCGTCGCCAAAAAAATTGCTTCTTGCCGCAAATTATGTTTTATACGGGTGCGGGCAAAGGAAAGCCGTGTCAAACAAAACAACTTCCAAACCGAAATTTCAAATCGTCAAACATTTATTAAATAATTATCAGACAAATATCAAACAAATGTCAATCCTCATCAAAAACGCTGTTTATACGTTGTTTTGATTTACAATCATATCCGAATTGAACTTAAAACAAAGTTATAATACGTTGCTAAGTTGCTGTCGGCAGCAAAATAAAACGGATTCAAAATGCAATTTTTCATCTCTTGAAAAACTTTTGCAATTCATTTGAATTTTTGATTTAATTCGGATTTTTGATATGAGAGTGATGTGAAATTGATGTGCGATTTGATATGATGTTTGATATGGAATTGATATAAGATTTGTTAAGATTTGTTGGGAGTTGTTTGTTGTTGTAATTTTTTGGTCGTGTTTCAACATTTTGAAAAATTCAGACAGTCCTCTTTTTTTCAAATTATGTTTTCAAGCTGTAAATACATTTCAATCCATGTAATTTTTTATTTTTTACATTTATTTACATTTTTATTAGAATTGTATTTTGTATTTTGATATTTTTGTCGGCATTTTAGCCGTTTTCATTCTTTTTAACGAATGAAATTGAAAGGGATTGCAATGGTATGCAATCTTTGCAAAGCGCATTTAATTTAGGACAATTTTATCGTTCAAATTATTTTGTTATATTTCATATTTTTATAATAATCTGTAACGGTATTTTTCATCCATGCGAAGAATCAGGTTAAAAACGCGTCTGTTATTTTCCGATAACGCTGTCACCTGTTTTTAATGATTTTAAACCAAGTTTGCAGATTTGTTCTGCAATTTATTATTTTGAGTTAATCGATAATTTTTTAATTTATCTTAAAGATTTTTTACACTCTTTATTTGAATAATTGAAGGTGATTGCGGTTTTAAACCGCTTCATTCATCGTATGACTTATTTTGATTCGGTTTTCCGATCAATGACGTACCCAATCAATGACATACCATGGTTTGTGTTTTCAAACGGAATTTCATTTTTCAATCACACTCATTAAAATAAAAGGATTGAAAAATTTGTTTGAAAAACAAACAAACAAATAAACAATATTTTGATTTAATAAGTTTTGTGGTGAGATCTGAAAATATTGACCAATATTTTTCAATAAAACTTCAAAATTATAAATCAATTCTTAAAGTTTAAACTAAAATTAAAATATGTATTTTTATTGATATAAGTCACAAATGTAAACCTAAAACAAAAAAATAAACGTAAACGCAAGTGCAAATGCAAACGCAAGTGCAAATGCAAACACAAATGCAAATGCAAGCACAAATGCAAATGCAAACACAAATGCAAATGCAAGCACAAATGCAAATGCAAACACAAATGCAGGTACAAATGCAGGTACAAATGCAAACGCAAATGCAAACGCAAGTGCAAATACAAACGCAAGTGCAAATGCAAACGCAAGTGCAAATGCAAACACAAATGCAAATGCAAGCACAAATGCAGGTACAAATGCAAACGCAAATGCAAGTGCAAATGCAAACGCAAATGCAAGTGCAAATGCAAACACAAATGTAAGTGTAAGCGCAAATGCCAGTTGAATAATTAGAATGAAACCGGAGCCAAATAAAATGGGGCAATCTGAGTCAAACTCACAGCAGACCGGAACCAAACTATTGCAACAACACCTGAGCTGAATTTGTAGCAACACCGTAGCCGAATTATTGTAACAAGACCGGAACCGAATTTGTAGCAACATTTGAGCCGAATTTGCAGCAACACCGGAGTCGAATTTGCAGCAACAGAGGAGCTGAATTTGCAGTAAAAACGGAGCCAAATTATTGCAGCAACACCTTAGCCGAATTATTGCAGTAAAACCGGAGCCGAATTATTGTAGCAACTCCGGAGTCGAATTATTGTAGCAACACCGGAGCCGAATTTGCAGCAACACCGGAGTCGAATTTGCAGCAACACCGGAGTCGAATTTGCAGCAACACCGGAGTCGAATTTGCAGCAACACCGGAGTCGAATTTGTAGCAACACCGGAGTCGAATTTGCAGCAACAGAGGAGCTGAATTTGCAGTAAAAACGGAGCCAAATTATTGCAGCAACACCGGAGTCGAATAACGCTAATGTAAGTGCAAACCGCAATACAAATCGCAAACTTTGAAAAAAATAAAAACCGAGGAATCAACCGGCGACATCAAAAAACGCGCCGCGCAAACAGCGAAAACACCCGCATTTTTTAAAACAAAAAATGAAACGACTCACGTTTGAAAAATAAAAATAAAAGTAAAAACGAAAAGTAAAAATAAAAAACGAAAAACAGGAAATGAAACTTATGAATTTAAATTTTGATTTAGTCGTTATTCATAAATTTCTATAATATATTCCGGCGGGATTTCATCCGTTAATAAAATATCCTCGTTGGCGACCATGATGTTTATGCCGTCATCGATTGCGGCGGCGGCGTCAATTTTAAAAATGGAGGGGGATTCCATGTGAACCAGCGCGACTTCGATTGCTTTTTCAAGGGTGCTGCTCAAATGCAAATATCTTTGTTTGGTCGGTAAAATCCCTTCTTCCAATATCAAATCAACCTCTTCGGGGGCGATGCCGAAATAGGCAAAGTTCCCGTTAAAAATCGGGTAATCCAAAACGACGCCGATGGAATGCCCGTAAACGGCTCTGATTTTGCCGCCGGAAATTTCATATCGTCCTTTTTCATCGGATTCCACAAGAGCGTAAATATGAAACTTTTTCGGCCATTTGTATTTTCGAGCAGCGGCCGCCGTCAACGCGTTAACGCTGACCCAACCGTCTTCGTACATGGAAAGTCCGAGCTTTTCAGGAAAATGTCTTAAAGCGCCTGCGATAAAGCGTCCCAGTCGATCTTCACGCTCTTCGTCTAAAATAAATTGTCCTTCTTGATCGCAGTCCGGACAAAATTCGCCCCGAAAACAACCATGCTCTTCGCACCTTCGAATCATGAAGAATAAAAGACATTTTAATATAAATAAAGTTTCACTTACAAAATAAAATATATTATTTTTCAATCTTTAATTATTTTAAATCCCGTTTTGAAAAGAAAAACAGAAAAGTAAAAATAGGAAAACAAAGTACTCCATATAATCAGTTTTTACATTATTACAACAATTCATTGTCTCTCAATTGTTTTTTAAATCATTCGTGTCCGTGTACTCTTCACTCAGCTTTTTAAGACATCTTTTTTTGGTTTATCAGACTCTTGAACTTGTCAACGCTTTGTCAGATTCAAATATCTTAACAAAAAATCAGGTAAAAATATGGCAGAATTACAAGAAATTTATGAAAAAGTCAAAAATTTAATCAGCTACGATGATTTTATCGAAAAAGTCAACGAACGAAAAGAGGCTCTTGGCGGACTTTGCGATGATGAAATGTGCGCGCGCTTGGTTTTGAGCGACCTCGGCGTTTCCGCAACGGAAAGAGAAATCGTGACAATCGATTCCATTGACGAAAACAGCGGAAACATTTCTTTTGTCGGAAAAGTTTTAACGATTTATGACCCGCGCGAATTCAACCGGGCGGACGGAACAATCGGTCGCGTGGCAACGGTGATGGCCGGCGATCCGACCGGTAAAATCCGCATTTCCGTTTGGGATTCTAAAGTCGACGCCATTGAAAGCGGTGAAATCAAACCGGGATGCAGCGTCAACGTGTCCGGATACACAAAACGAGGGTTAAACGGCGCGGAAGTCCATGTCGGTAACAACGGCATTTTCGCGCTTTCCGAAGAAGAAGTGGAATATGAAATCCCGATTCGAAAAATTGATGAAATCAAAGACGGAATGAATGATATCACCGTTCTCGGTAAAGTTTTGGACCTCGGGCAAGTAAAAACGTTCAGCCGAAAAGACGGCGGAGAAGGCCGTGTTTCAAATATGACAATCGGCGATTCCACCGGAACCATTCGTGTCAGTTTATGGGATGACAAAGCGTCTCTCGTTGATGAATTAGACATCGGCGCTTCCGTTAAAATTCAAAACGCTTATTCCAAAATCAATAATTTTTCTCAAAAAGTGGAAATATCTCTCAGCCATTCAAGCGCCGTTGACGTTTTAGACACGGAAGTCGAATACGAACAAAAATTCTTAAAAATCAATGAAATCGCTGACGGAATGAACGGGATTAACTTATCCGGCGTCATTTTAGATATTTCCGATGTGCGCACATTCAGCCGAAAAGACGGCAGCGAAGGAACGATCGGCACATTTACAATCGGCGACGACACCGGAAAAGTTCGTGTCAGCCTTTGGGATGAAAAAACCGTCCATTTGGACGAATTTGATTTCGGGGAATCCGTTGATGTTTTAAATGCGTATTCCAGAATGAACAATTTCAGCCAATCGGTTGAGCTCAATGTCGGTTCACGCGGAAATGTGGTCGCGTCGGAAAAGGAAATGGTGTATCAGGAAAAATTCGATAACATCAATGACATTCTTCCCGGAAAGTCCTATTCCGTTCAAGGTCGCGTTATTGAAATCGGAGAGTTCCGGGAATTTGAACGAGACGACGGCACGCAAAACACGGTTTCAAATATTGAATTGGAAGACGATTCCGGCAAAATCAGAGTTTCTCTTTGGGGCGAGCACGCGGATCTTGTCAACAACATCCAAATCGGCATGACGGTTCGCATCAGCGATGCGTTTTCCAAATTCGGGATGAACGAGGAAATCGAACTCAGCGCGGGAAACCGAACAAGAATTGTCATTTTGTAAATTTTAAAATTTAAAAGAGTTTGATATTTGATTTTAAGTCGGCCTTTGAGTCGATTTTAAAATCATTTCTATTTTGCTTTATCATATTTTTTATGTTATGTTTTTATATTTTGTTTCATTATCATGTTTTTTATTATAATCCGTTTATTGATTTTTTTTCTCAATCGAAAACGGCGGCTTTTTATTTTTCGTTTTTGAAATATGCGGGACGCTTTCGCTGTTTAGGCGCGGCGGATTCAATCGGTCGAATTTCTTTTCGATGCTCTTTTCCATCGGAAACAAAGGGGGTGTTTCTATATATGTTTTATTTATAATAACGATTTTGTTTTTATTTCCCCCCTCTTATTAATATTTATCATTATCGTTCATGTGTATAGAGCAAAATATTTAACCATGTAGAAGCCTATTTTAAAGTATCCGGAAATTAAATTTTTGGGGGAAAAAATGATTCTAAAGCCCGACATTTCATTTTTGTTCGAAGATATCTTTGATTCCGACAAAGCGTTCGATTGCCAAACCGTCAATAAAATTAAAATTGAAGGTTTAAAACGCATTTGCGGTGATTGTTGAAATGTTTAAAAATGACCGGAATCTGATTATTTTTGCCGTTATTTTTAAATGAATGAGCCACAGCTATCCTCTATCGTTTTGCAGTTTTATTCATTTAAATCGGATAAAATTACGGCTGAAATAAAACAAATAAATAAACCAAAAACAGAAAGGAAAATCAGATATAATTTTTCCAAAGTCAAGTCGCAGAGGAGGAAATCCATGAAAATGAAAAATATCATGAGTTCGCCGGTTTATATTGTTGAACCTGACGAAACGGTTGCATATGCGCGAAATCTTATGATGAAACACAAAGTCGGTTCGATTTTAATTGTTGATGACCCAATGATTTTGGGCATTTTTACAAAATCCGACTTGAACATGAAGCTTTTTGAAGAAGAAGCGGCTTGGAAACGCAGACCGATTGATCAAATCCCAATCAAATCCGTTATGACAACAGACGTCGTGACGCTTTCTCCCAACGCTTCCGTGTCCGAAGCAGCTAAATTAATGGTTGAAAAAGGAATCGATCACATCCCGATTTTTGAAAAAGAAATCCTCGGTATCGTTTCAAAAACGGATTTGATTCGTTTCGCATCGGAAAACGCCGTTTCCGATTTGGTCAGAGATTCCATGACCGGAAAAGCGGTTGTCGTCAACACGAATCATACGTTAAATCACGTGATTGATGAAATGGAAAAAAACGCCGTTCAAAAAGTGGTTGTCATGGACAACAATGAAAAAGCGGTGGGTATCGTTTCAATCAAAGACCTTTCCGCAAACGAGTTGATTGGCAATGACGGCAAAAGAAGTATTCGCGGCTCCAAAAAATCATCTTCAAAGGCGGCTCGATATGCATTAGATATCCCGTTTATCGCGGAAGATATTATGACGAACATCGTTGTTGCAGACGCCGGCGAATCCCTCGCAAGCGCGGCTAAAAAAATCATCGACAACAACGTTTACTCTCTCCCGGTTACGAAAAACGGGAAAGTCATCGGCATGATTTCTAAAAATGATATTTTGAACTGGTTGGCAGAAAAATATCAAAAATGAGAGCTTGAATCGATATTCAAAACAAAGTTTTGAATCCTAAATCATAACCATCCAACAAAAATACAAAATAGAGCGTTATATAAAGATACCCGGTATTCATCCGGCATTTATATTTTTATGTATATCTCACTTTTTGTATTTTTATATTTTCAAACTTATTGTTGAATCTTTTCATTTGCAAACTTTTTACAAATGAGGGTTCAATGATTAAAATGTAAATTAACCTAAAAATCAATCAATCACAAGGGTGAAAAATATTATGCAGGTTAACGACATCATGGTCGCTCCGTCGACAATTGATAAATCGGCAAAGATTTCAAACGCGCTCAGTATTATGGAAAAGAAAAATACGCGCCGCCTTTTGGTAACGCACGGCGGAGAAGTTACGGGTATTTTGACGATGCGCGGTCTTGCCAAGGAGCTTGGAACGAAAAAAAGGACAAAGCCGGCCTCCTCTCTTCCCGTGGTCACGGCGGTGACTGAAAATTATACGTTTGTCAAGCCGACCACAAAATTCGAGCTTGCCGCAAAAATCTTGAAGGAGAAAGGCGGCGTTCTTTTGGTTTCGGAAGATGAAAAAGAAGTCCTCGGTTGGATTACCCCCAACGAATTGATCGGCGCCTATGATTTTATCGGCCAAGCCAAAGACGTTATGTTTGACAAAACGATTATTTCCATCAATTCCAGCGAACGTTTGGTTCACGCGCGTTATTTGATGCTTGAAAACAACATCGGAAGAATTCCGGTCATGGAAAACGGAAAATTGGTCGGCGTTATTTCCGAGCGCGACGTCGCAAAGGCTCTTCAGGAATTCAAAGACCACGTTCCGGACAACCGCCAAGAAGCGCAAATTAAAAATCTTCTTGTCGCCGACGTGATGTCACGAAATCCGTTGACTGCCAAACCTTCAACGCCGGCGGAAGAAATCGTCAGTTTGATCGTTCACAAAAACATCGGTATCGTCCCGATTTTGGACGACAGCGAAAAACTCATCGGCATCATCACAAGAAGAAGCTTGTTGCTGGCGATTCCGACATTGGAATAAACTTTGTTTAATAAAGGAAAAACAGTTTACCTGTTCTTCTTTTATTTTTTTTACCATTTTTGTTTTTACCATTTTTGTTTTTACCATTTTTTTTGCTGTTTTCGTTTTACCGTTTTTATTCTTTTATTATTTTTAATTAAGGCCCGCTGCTCATGTATCGTTTTATTTTATTTACCAAAATATCAATAAAAAGAGACCGGGGATTTCATTTTATTTTCGAATAAATGCTTTTTATTTTCCTCAACATTTATTAAGTTCCGGCACTATTTTTCCGGCATGGACAATTCATCGGTTATAATTCGAAAAGCCAATAAGGGAGACATTTCTGACATTATGGAAATAGAGCGCCTTTCTTTTCATTCCGAAATCATCGAATCCCGGAATGTTTTTGAAGACCGCATGGATGTTTTTCAAGACGGATTTTTAGTCGCCGTCATCGGCGGCGAGATTGTCGGCTACATCTCTTCCGAGCTTTGGAATTATTCATCAAATCTTCCGATTTCAAATTTTGATTTGAATCATTCGATTCAAAAAACGCATCAAAAAAACGGCAATGAACTTTACATCTCATCGATTGCGGTTAACCCGAATATCCGCGGGGAAAAAATCGGGAAAAAATTGTTTTTAACGCTGCTGAAAACCGTTCAAAAAGAATACCAAATAAAAAGCGCGGTTTTATTGGTCAACCGCGATTGGAAAAACGCTTTTTCCATGTATCAAAAAGAAGGGTTTGAAATCATTGCTGAAATTGAAAATTTCTTCCCCAAAACGGATCCCTCAAATTTGAAATCCGGAACCGGAATTATTATGAGAAAAAACATTTGATTTTTTTCAAATATTTGTTTTTGCATTTTGTGTTTTTACATTTGTTTTTGTGTTTTCATTTTGTGTTTTCAGGTTGTGTTTTCATTTTGTGTTGCATTTTTTGTTTGCATTTTCTTTTTTATTTCTTTTTTATTTTTTGCATTCAATCAAATTATACATTATTCTGAAATTTTTGAAAATCCCAAATACGACCGCTAATTTTTGATTTTTTTTGTGAGCGAAGCGAGCAAAAAATAATCGGAAATTTGCGGATTCACACCAAAAAATATCAAATAAAAAATTACTGTTTGTTTTTTTAGTGTCGCTTGCATTTGCCTTTTTTGTTGCCGCCCGCATCTGCTTTTTTAGTGGCACTTGCATCTGTATTTTTTGTTGCCGCCTGCATCTGCTTTTTAGTGGCACTTGCATCTGTATTTTCAGTTGCCGCCTGCATCTGCATTTTTAGTGCCGTCTGCATCTGCATTTTTAGTGCCGTCTGCATCTGCATTTTTAGTGCCGCTTGCATCTGCATTTTTAGTTTTTAGTTTGTATCCGCTTTTTTTAAATACGTCCGAACGCTTTCGCGAACGTGTGTCTGAAATCAAATGTTTTCCTTTTAGTCTGCTCTTTTGCAAAATCTTTTCAAACAATCAACAAAACGTCCTTTGTTTTTTATTTAAATTCAAAAAGAGCGGTCGTTTTCGCTGTTTGGCGCGGCGCTGTTTTACTGAATCTGCCGGGTGCGGTTTGAGTTTGCTTTTATTTTTGTTTTGCTTTATTTTTCAAATTCGTTTTCTTTTTTAAATCCGAATCTTAAATAAAACTCATATATTTGTAAACCGATTAAACTTTCATTATTCAAATCTTAAAGGGAGACTTATGACAAATATTGCAATTATCGGGGATGAAAAATCCGGAAGGACGTCGCTGGGCTCAAAGCTCGGAAAAAAAGGGACCGATTCGGATATCACTTTATTTAATGATGACCGCCACGAACAAAAATACGTTTATATTGACGCGAAATCTTATCCGAAATCTTTGAAATCCATTGTCGCGGCTTTGAATTTGTCGGACACGGCGCTTCTTTGCGTGACGCCCAACGGTTTGACGCCGATTGTGGGGGAGTGTATTGTCGCGCTGGATTTGCTTCAATTAAAACGCGGCATTATCGTGATTACAAAATCGGACACCAGCTACCAAATGGAAATTGACGCGTTTAAAGAAAAACTTAAAAAAGTAACGGCCGGAACCGTTCTTGAAAATTGGGAAATCGTTTCGCTCAACACAAACAAAGACGCCTCAAACGCTTTTGAAGGCATCGAAGAATTAAAAGAAAAAATCCATAAAATCGGCGACGAAATTACCGCCGAACAAAAAACAAAAGACGATTTGCCGCCGCGCGTTGTCATCGACCACTTTTTCAACGTGACCGGAATCGGCATCGTCATTCTCGGAAAAGTTTTGCAAGGAACCATTCACACGCACGATAAAATCGGCTTGTATCCCGTGGATAAAAAAATCGATATCCGTTCCATTCAAACGCACGACGTGGACGTCAAAAAAACCGGAACCGGATCACGCGTCGGTCTCGGTTTAAAAGGTCTTTTGGAGCGCGAGCTTGAGCGCGGATTTTTGCTTTCAAACAATGAACTTATCGCATCGGAATTTGAAATTGAGTGCACGCTTTCAAAATTCGCAAAAGGCGGCGTTCAAACGGACGACGTTTTGCATTTATTCGTCGGACTTCAATCCGATCCCGTTCGCGTGAAAAAAATAATGATGGACGGCACCGAAAAAGAGATCTTAAAAGCCGGCGAAACAGGTATTTTAAAATTGGCCGGTAATAAGAAAATCGCTTACAGCAAAGAAGACACCTTCCTTTTTGCGAGCCTTGAAGAAAACCAAAGATTTACGGCAATCGGGAAATCGATTTGATTTCGGTTTTGTTTCGGTTTGGTTTTAAATAAAAATAAAAAGTAAATAAAAATAAAAAATAAATAAAAATAAAAAGTAAATAAAAATAAATAAAAAATAAAACACGAGACAAAACAAAAGGTGTATATTTATACTATAAAACCAATTGTTTGTAATTATTATAAAAACAGCCGTATTTCAAATTTATATTTGTGATCGATAAATTTAAAAAGAATGTATTAAGGGAAGGGAAAAAATGTTTTGGATGATTTTAGAGCGTTTTATCGGAATTCCGGGATTAAAAACCGCGTCGTCGGTTCCGGATTTGTTGGATTTGGAACCCAACATCGGCAAAGAAGACCGCTTGATTCGTTTTGTCGTCGGCATTACGGCGTTAATCTGTCTGATTTTTATTAAAAAAGGTTTTATCGCCCGATATCTGTTGGGCCTTGCCGCACTGGTCGGGCTTTCCACGGCTTATTTGAAATACTCCCCGGTTTACGCATTAATCGGTGAGAATACGAGAAAAAAGAAGGAAAAAAAGAATAACAAATAATGATTTTTCCTTTTCATTTTATATTTCTTAATTTTTTTTCACAAAAAAACCGTTTTTTATTTTATTTTCCGAATTTGGTTTATCAAGCCGTTGTATTATCCCGTCAAACGCGAAATTACACTCCCTTTACAACTCGATATCTTTTTTGTCTTGCTATTTTGAGTCGAATGTGTCTCCCCCTTTCACTTTTGGAATAATTTTTTTTCCATCGGAAAGAGTAACATTTTTATATAGGCGCTTTCTTAATAAAATTTGCTTTTGGATTGTTATTTTCAAGACGGTCGTCTTTTAAAGTAATATCTAAAACCACACATTCTATAACCACAAACCATATTAAACACACACACAAAAGGGTTCCCTGATTGGGGAACTCCTCTTTTTTCATTCTCTTTTTTGAATCTTCATATTCATATAGTGGCAAATCCTTTTATTCTTAACTTTGTCCTTTTCAATTTTTATAAGGGTGCCGAAATGTCGTTTTGTCATATCTCATGTCTTTTTCAAAATCCGCCGCAAAATATTCCGGAGAGTCTTTTAAATGCGGGAGACGCCGGATTCTCATGGGTCGCCGAATATTTTTCAAGTCACAGCGGCTGCTTTTTGGATTTAACCGTTAAAGATTTGTCCCGTTTGGTTTTATCCCATCTTTATTGGAACTACCCGCAAATATCATATTTATATTTGCAAGCATTGCTTTTAAAACAAAATGAAAACGGGTCTTTTGAAGACCTTCGAGAAACGGCGCGCGCGGTTTCCTGTTTGTCGGCCGTTTACTCTTATTTCAATGACAAAGAAAATGAAAAGTTTGAAGAAAACGAAGAATATGAAATAAGTGAAACGAACAAAAATGACGTTAAAGAGATTTTAAACGCTCGAAACAATGCCGTTCATTTCCTTTTAACGGAACGCGAAAATTGGAGTTTTGACCTTTACGACACGGTTTATATTTTGGCAGCTTTGGCGGACGCCGGTATTTTTGAAGAAGAGCTCTCTTTGAATTTGTGTGAAAACGACGCACCAAATCGTCATCATCCGGGAACGACGGCGTTGATTTTAATCGCTCTTCAAAAACAAAAAAATTTGAAAAAATTCAGCGAGAAAGCGGATTTTATGATTTTTGAATTTATTTCCAAAAAATCCGAATGGTTGGTTTCCGTTCGAGAAAATGGCTTTTGGAAATATACGGCGACAAGCAACTTAGTTTTACAAACATTTGTTTTATGCAATCAAAAACACATCGCCCTTGAATCTCTTCCTTGGCTGATTTCTTCCCAATACGAAAACGGCTCTTGGGAAAACGATTTGAACACGACGTCTCTTTCTTTGTTAACGCTTTAGTCGTTGGCAACGTAAGTTTTCAACCGGTGTTTTGCTGTTTTACGGCTTTACTGTTTGCGGTTTTGCCGTTTACGGTT
>Ga0265295_1004661_pt1 | contig 18232 bp, 13 predicted proteins | sample Munlansysbiofilm_FD_192503 | JGI IMG/M metagenome (GOLD analysis project Ga0265295, IMG submission 192503) | Leachate microbial communities from a municipal landfill in Southern Ontario, Canada - Methane capture system biofilm | ecosystem: Engineered > Solid waste > Landfill > Unclassified ...
CCACGCCGGTTTCGGCAATGGCGGCCTCGACGATTTTGTAGGTTTCGGTACACTTGGGGCACCCAGGACCCATGACGTGAACTTTTTTCATGACAGCTCCATAAACGGTTGAAGTTTTGATTGGCCTTACGGCCAAGAATTAGCCCATCTGATTGCCCTTAAAAATTTAAACAGAAAGGACATTCGCGCGGGGTGTGGCGGTTGTCCCGGCCAGGGGCCGACGACTGTCTGACTGAGCCAGGCATCGTTTGTTGAATCGCCGCGGGTCGCCTGAAAATCGGTGCGAGTCCGGCAGGGGCGGCGATTAAAACTCGAGCTTTCTGTTAAAAAATTCAAAATCCGCAGGCCGTTCAAAAATGGTGAGATGCAAGGAAGCAAAAAAATCCAGGACGCGCAGTGTATTTAGACAGATAAGCGGTCTGGATTTATTTGCTGACGCCGCAGATCGCCGTTTTTCAACGGCCTGTCAGCCTGGCACGGGCGGTGAGCACCGAGTCCAGGCAGTGAAAGAAATTCAGCACGCAGGGCACGCGCAGACGGTAGTAGACCTGCTTGCCGCGCTTCTCGTCGTCGACGATCCCCACATCTTTGAGCAGCGAAAGATGCTTGGAAACCGTGGACAGGTCGCAGTCCGCAAGATCGCGCAGCTCGCAGACGCAGCGTTCGCCGCGCGACAGCTCTTCGATCATCATGAGCCGGGTCGGGTGGGCCAGGGCCTTCATGACCTTGGCGCGGGCCTCGAAATCGGCTTTTGAGGGGGAAATGGGTAAAAGCATGGTTGTCCTCGCGTGTTTATTTGGCTATATGGCCAAGCGTTCTTTTGGTCAAACTTTAACACGGGGTGGGGATGCATGAACTGGAAACAAGAGTGGAAGCCGCTGGCTCTTATCGTTACCGTATTCCTGGCCTGTTTTTATCTGCCCGTGGGTTTGCCGCGTTTTGACAATGCCATTCTCGAAGCGTTTCACCTCGTCAAATGGTACGCCCAGGAACACGTGCTGCTGTGCCTGATCCCGGCATTTTTTATCGCTGGTGCCATCTCTGTCTTCGTCAGCCAGGGCGCGGTGATGAAGTACCTCGGGGCCAAGGCCAACAAGGTTTTGGCCTACGGCGTGGCCGCCGTCTCGGGTACCATTCTGGCCGTATGCTCCTGCACGGTGCTGCCTCTTTTCGCGGGTATCTACCGCATGGGCGCGGGCCTTGGTCCGGCCTGCGCGTTTCTGTATTCGGGTCCGGCCATCAACGTGCTGGCCATCGTCATGACGGCGCGCATCCTGGGGCCTGAAATGGGCATTGCCCGCGCCGTGGGAGCCATCCTTTTCAGCGTTGTCATCGGCCTTTTGATGCACTTTTTCTTCCGCAAGGAAGAGGCCGAGCGGCAGGTCATGCAGATGGCCATGCTGGAAGAGGAAGTGAAGCGCCCCCTGTGGCAGAACGCCCTCTATTTCGCTTCCATGGTCGCCATTCTGGTCTTCGCCAACTGGGGCGCGCCGCAGACCGATTCCGGGCTGTGGGCCGCAATTTTCAATGCCAAATGGATATTGACCTCGCTCTTTTCCGTGGCTCTTGGCGTGATGCTTGTGGCCTGGTTTGGCGTAAAGGCCTGGAAGGTCGGCGTTGCGGCCGTGCCCGTGGTCCTGCTCGCGCTCGTTTTTCCCGAGCAGCCTTTGTTGGCCTTCACTGTCGGCGTCATCGGCCTGTCCGTTTTCACCAGCACCGACGAAGGCGAGGTCGGAGACTGGTTTTCCTCGTCCTGGGGTTTTGCCAAGCAGATCCTGCCGCTCCTCTTGTTCGGCGTGCTGGTTGCCGGGGCTCTCTTGGGCCGCGTGGGCAACGAAGGCCTCATCCCTTCCGAGTGGGTGGCCGGGGCCGTGGGCGGCAATTCTCTCTGGGCCAACTTTTTCGCCTCCTTTGCCGGGGCTTTCATGTACTTTGCCACCCTGACCGAGGTGCCCATTTTGCAAGGCCTCATCGGCGCAGGCATGGGCAAGGGCCCGGCCTTGGCCCTGCTCCTGGCCGGTCCGGCGCTCAGCCTGCCGAACATGCTCGTTATCAACAGCATCATGGGCGTGAAGAAGACGGTGGTTTTTGTGAGTCTGGTCATTGTCATGGCCACGGTTTCGGGTCTGTTATACGGGTCGGTTTGGGGCTGAGCACTTCAATGAACCTGACATTGAGGACATGACGCTTTTGGCCTATGGCGTGTGACTCCGGTTATGTTCCATGAATCGCTGATGAAATCGGTGATGCCGGGAAAACTCGACAAGATCATATCGGAGCGAAAAGTGGCTCAAAGCAAGGGATAGTCATGCTGCACACCGCGATGGTTGTTCTGGGCATTTTTGTGCTCACGGTCGTCATGATCATGAGCGGGCGCGGCGGCGGAAATTTTTACGTCATCGCTCTGGTCCTGTCCGGAGTTCCGGTACACACCGCCTCGACGACGAGCCAATTCATCCTGCTGACCAGCGCCCTGGCCGGAGCATTCATTTACGGCAAGGCCAAGACCATGTCCTGGCCGCTTGTCGCATTCTTTGGCGGCCTCAATTCCCTGATGGCCTTTGTGGGCGGGTTTCAGGCCCATCTGTACAGTGGCACGTCACTCAAGATCGTCCTGTCCGTCGCACTTGCCATTGCCGGCGTAGCAATGCTGCTTCCTGAAAAAAAGATTGTCAGGACAGCGACGGCCAGGCCAGGGTACTGGACCATACATGAAGGCGAGGATACCTATGTCGTGAACCTTTGGCTGGCCACCCCCATGACGCTGGTGACAGGCTTTTTTTCCGGAATGGTCGGCATCTCTGGCGGAGCGTTTCTTGTGCCGCTCATGGTTGTAGGCTGCGGGGTGCCTACCCGTACCGCTGTCGGGACCGCGACAGCCATGCTCGCGGCAACGGCCTTTACGGGTTTGGCGGGCAACGCCCTGCACGGAGGTTTCGATCCCGTGCTGGCCATACCATGCGGAATCGTGGCAATTTTAGGAGGAGTGATTGGCGGCAGGCTTGCGCTCAAAACAAAATCGAAAAAACTGAAAACTCTTTCCGGCATTATTACGATAATCGCAGCTCTCATCATGATGCTGAACGCATTTGGAGGCGATTGACACAAGAGTGTCATCTGTAAAATGTGTCTGATCTTATGAAACGATTGCGTAGATTAAATTTGTGCTCAACAACATGTTATGATCAATTCAAACCGGAAATCATCAAGACAGGAGACGACATGGAAGATTATCTGCGCAGCATGACCATGAAAGATATCGGCTCAAGCCTCATTTCGGCTGACAAGTTTGTGAGCCTGTTCAACGAGGGTGAAACAGTTCTCCTTGATATCCGCTTTCCTTTTGAGACACGCCTGTGGGGCATGTCGTTTGCCGTTGCAATCCCCCTGAACGAACTTCCCGATCGTCTGGCTGAATTGCCTCGGGATAAAACCATTGTCTGTGCATGTCCGCTTGACGTTCGGTCCAATATCGCTTGCCAGTTTCTTCGCCAGCAGGGTTTTGCGGCCAAGATTCTTGTCGGCGGCCTGCTTGCCCTGGCAGACAGGTTGCGGGGCGGTGCGGCCAACGATCTCAAGCTTGATCGTGTATGACCCTTTACGTCGCCAGTTTTTTCGTCACGCTGTTCTTCTCGGCTCTTTTCGCCACAGGCGGAATGGGTTCTTCGGTTGTGCTCATTCCGATCCTGGGGTTTCTTGGCGTTGATTTCAATCTGGCCAAGGCCGTCGGCTTGTTCATCAACACCATGACGACCTCCACCGCCAGTTTCTTGAATTGGCGGCGACAGCTGCTCGATTTTTCCACCATCACGCCGTTTGTCATCGCATCTGTATGCTGCGCCCCGATCGGAACCTATTGCGCCAGCATCTGGGATGTGCATTACGTAAAGCTGTTTTTCGTGATATTTTTGTTCTTTTCCGCGGCCAGAATGTTTTTCAGACGTCGACCGGCGCACGAGGAAGGCGTGAAATGCAAATGGGCCATGTTTCCGCTTGGTCTCGGTGTCGGCTTTCTGGCCGGTCTGCTGGGCATCGGCGGCGGCGCGCTCATTATTCCGACCCTGTTCGCCATGGGATTTTCGCCCAGGCAAATTGCCATCAACGCCAGCTTCATGATTCCCTTCTCGACGATGTCCGCCTTTTTGAGTTACGCAGGACTCATCACCATTGACTGGACGCTTCTTGGCGTGACAACCATCGGAGGCATGTCCGGCGGATTCATCGGCAACCGGATCATGCACGCAAAACTTCAGAACGCCGATATCAAAAATGTGCTGTGTCTTGTGTTGTGTCTGGTCGGCTTCAAAATGCTTTACGACATTCTGGCGGTATAGCATGACCCTGCAAAAAGAAGTGCTCGCGACGTATGATTCCATGCTCACCGGAGATATTCTTTTTGAGCGCAGCATCACTCCCATGGTCATCGTCGACAGCCAACGCATAATGGTCAAGGCGAACATCCGCTTTTGCGAATTGTTCGGCTATGCGCGAACCGAGATTCTCGGACAGTCAACAGCCCTTTTAACTCCATCCCGGAAACACTTCGAAAGCTATAAGCAAAGCTTCGAGCGAACACGCGACGGCTCCTTACAGAGCAGTGACCTGCTGTACAAGAAGAAAAACGGTGAGCTTTTCTGGGTCAAGCTGACAGGTATTCCCATTGTGACTGACTCGAAGCAATTTGTGCTGTGGTCATTCGATGATATAACACAAGAAGTACATGCTCGTGAGGAGATCAGGGACCGTTATCGGGAGCTTGAAATCATTTTCGAGAAGGTTCGTGCGGGACTTGTGTTTGTGGTTGAAGGGGTGATCAATCGAGTCAACCAGTCTTTTTTGAGAATGCTCAACGAAAAGCACGAAAATGTTGTAGGTCGCAATGTCACGTTTTTTTTGGATTGCTTTGAGAAATGCAAGACAGAGGGAACAAAAAAGATTGTTCGTTTTCGCAATAGTGATGGTCACGTAACGATCGTCGAACGGGAGATAATCCCCATTACAAAAAACAGCCATATCATTGTCTTTATAGACATCACCGAGCATGTTCAGGAGAAGGAGGTGTTGACGAAGAAATCTCAAATCGACGGTTTGACTGGAATTTTCAATCGCAACACGTTTCTTCAATTCGCTCAAGAGCTGCTCCTCGATCCTGCGCACGAGTATGCGTCTTTCATGCTTTTCGACATAGATCATTTCAAGGAGATCAACGATACCCATGGCCATGACATTGGTGATGAGGTGCTGATCGAGCTTGTGCGCCTGATCCAGCAACTGCTCCGGCGGGAAGAGATTTTTGGTCGTTTCGGAGGCGAGGAGTTTGGCGTGCTTTTTCCCGTTGCCCAGAATCAGGCCACGGTCATAGCGCAGCGGCTCTTGGAGGCCATCCGCCAGCACAGGTTTACCCGCAAAAAGCTCGCCGTGACCGTCAGCATGGGGCTGGTGGACAATACGTTCTCCAATGTTTTCGAGACCATGTACAAGGAAGCCGACCGCCTGTTGTATCTTGCCAAGAACAGCGGACGCGACCGACTGGAGTGCTCCGCGTCCCGCTAGCTGACTGCTCAAAAAATTCAAGTGAGATTTTACATGTTTTTATGGAATGCCGACCCTATCGTCGTGGCCATCGGTCCTTTGTCCATCCACTGGTATGGACTGCTTTTTGCCGCCGCCTTCCTTGTTGGCACGCAGATCATGGGCCGCATGTTCGCGCGTGAAGGGCGGGATAAGAACGATTTGGACTCCCTGCTTGGGTTCGTGGTTGTCGGCGCGCTGGTCGGGGCCAGGCTCGGACACTGTCTGCTCTATGATCCGGCCTACTATCTGGCCAATCCTCTCGACATCCTGAAGATTTGGGAAGGCGGGCTGGCCAGCCATGGCGGGGTGATCGGGATTCTGGTGGCTGTCGGCCTGTTCGCTCGTGGCAGAGGCATTCCGTTCTGGTGGCTGCTGGACCGCATCGCCGTGCCTGCCGCTTTGGGCGGCGCGTTTATCCGCATGGGCAATTTCATGAATTCCGAAATTGTGGGCATGCCGACCATCGCCTCCTGGGCCGTGATATTTGCGCGGGTGGACGACCTGCCGCGTCATCCAGTGCAGCTTTACGAGGCTGTGGCCTACCTTGTGATTTTCGCTCTTCTTTATACGGCCTGGCGCGCGGATGGCGTGCGTGTTCGCCGGGGCCTGCTTTCCGGCATGTTTTTGGTGCTTGTTTTTGCAGCCCGCTTCGCGCTTGAATTTTTCAAGACGCCCCAGGCAGCCTATGAAGGAGGTTCTTTTCTGACGGTGGGGCAGTGGCTCAGCGTTCCGTGCGTTCTGGCCGGTTTGTGGCTAGTGGTCAGAGCGGACGCGGACCGGGGCAAAGACCGGTAAAGAGCCGCTCCAGGGTTTTGGGCGCAGGAGATTTTTTGGGCCGATGAGGCGGCGCAAGTTTTCGCTCACTCGTGCTGCGCCGCCACGTGTGTTTGGCCCATGCGAAACGTTCCGAGCAGGCCTTCTTCAAAGGCATGGCCGCGCAGGGCGCGTTTCAATGCCTCGATTTCTTCGGGCAGGTATCGCCCGTACATTTTGAGGGGTATTTCCGGGATGCGGACCGTGGGCGAGGTGGCCAGGGTGAGCATGTATTCGATCAGATATCCCGCGTTCTGCGCCAAAGGACCGGAATATGCCTGTCTCTGCCGCAGCCGCAGCACGCGCAGTTCATGGATGGAGCGGCCGAATTCCGCCTCCATCAGCTCCTCCGGGGTGGTCAGGATAAGTTCGATCCTGACGCAGTCTTCCCCCGTCAACACGTAGTTCCCAATATCGCGCTGAATGTTCTCGGGCTTCAAGCCGCGCTTTTTGGCCAGGCCCCAGTCCATGTCGCCAAGACGTGCGGTCAGCCTGTCCGTGGGCGTCAGGTCAAGGTCCAGCAGCAGGTTGACGGCGTTGTAGTTGCCGCTGTGCTTCTGGATTTCCACCACCCGCACTCCCGTTTCTCCGTCCAGCATGGACGGAACAAGGTCCAAAGTCTCCTGCGGGGCGATGATCTTGAAGCCGAGGATGTCGTTTATGGTCAGGGCCGTGCTTTCGATGTGGATGGTCTTGTCCTTGAAGCTGTGGGCCACGGCTTCCTCGGCCTGGACAAAGTCGCTTTGCATGGCCTCGTCCGAACTGACGAATGCGTCCAGGGGTACCCCGGCCTGGGCCGCCCGCTGTTCTGCGAGACTTCGCGCCTTGGCCTGGATTTCCTTGAAAAGCGCCTCCACCAGGCGAAAAGACACTTTTTCCGCGACGCGGGCCATGCGTTTGATGCGCCCGAGCGCCAGCAGGCGGGACGAATCATCGGTGATGACCAGGGCGTCTATGGGCAGGAAGGGAAAAAAATAGGTGGGGTTGTCGTGAAAACTTTTCGCCAGTTCCTCCATGCGAGGCGTGCCAGGACAGAGATGTTTGATGACGGCCTCGCGCAGTTCATGCTTGGTGCGGACCCGACGCGTACTTAAGGGAGCGTTGCGGAATTTTCCGAGCAAACGCAGGACGCGTTCGATGGCCAGGGCGGAAATGGCGCTTTCGTAGACAAATATCCGGGTCAGGGTTTCCCCGTCTTCAGGGTGGAAGTCGTCGTTCATCCAGCGCATGGTCAGGTCGAAGAGTTCGTCCCGATGGGTCATGGCGGTCAGATACATGGAGTCTCCTGTTCCTGGCGTCCGGCGGCATCAGCCTTGCCGTTTTGCATCGTGTACTCCAAGGCTCAGAGCCTGTCGAACGGCGTGTCGCGTCGGGTGATTGACGGCTGGAAAATTTTGCCGCGCGAGCTTTCGTTCATGCGGCTCTTTCATGTTCCGCTTCACTCAAGAAGGAGAATCGCGCGACCAAATTGTTGCAAAACTTTGGGATACATGCTTTAGATTAAGAAGAATTATTTTCTTTAATCTGTCCCAGGAGAGTGGCCATGCTCGGTAGATTTCGCATCCGCGGACGCTTGTTTGTCATCCTCGGTCTTAATGTCGCCTTGATCGGAATCATGGGGATTGTGGCCTTTTTCATGGCCACGTCCATTAACGAAAAATTGACCCTGGTGCTCGGGCGCGACCTGCCGGGAACGGCTGTCCTGCTTGAAGCGGACCGCGATCTGCATCAGATGCTCCTGGCCGAGAGGGGCCTGCTCCTGAGCACTCCCGGGTCCGCCGAGTATCAGAACAATCTCAAATCCTACGGGGAAAACATGGAGCAGGCGGACAGCCGCCTCAAAAAATTCATTGAGGTCAGTTTTTCCGAAGAGAAGAAAGGCCTGGTCGATCAATACGTAAGGGACCGGGCGGCCTGGGAGGAGGTTTCCAAAAAGATCATCGCGCTGCGCGAGGCGTCCACCGGGGACGCGAGCCCGGAAGCCGTCGAATTGGCCGTGAACCAAGGCGCCGAGAAATTCGACATCATGCGCGAACACATCAACAAGCTGACCGAAATCGTCGAAAAAGACGCCGAGGCTGCGGGCCAGGAGGCGGCTGATGCCTTTGACCGTTTAAAGATTATTCTCGCGGTCATCACTTTTGGCAGCATCCTTTTGGGCGGAGCGCTGACCCTGTTCATTTCAAATGGCATAACCGGTCCCCTGGGCGCATGATCGCCATGCTGCGAGACATTGCCGAGGGCGAGGGCGATCTGACCAAAAGGATCAAGGACCAGTCCGGCACCGAGACGCAGGATCTGGCCGAGTGGTTCAATCAGTTCGTGGACAGGGTGCACAACATCATAAGGGATGTGGCCCACAATTCAAGCCAGGTCAGCGCCGCCTCGCATGCGCTGCTTGAGCTGGCGGGCAGCCTGAGCACTTCTTCGAACGTCATGACTGGCACCTCGAACACCGTTGCGGCCTCGGCCGAGGAAATGAGCGCGAACATGAACAGCGTTGCCGCCTCCATGGAACAGTTCACCGTGAACATTGGCACCGTGGCCACGAGTTCCGAAGAGATGAGCGCAACCATCACGGAAATTTCGGTCAGCACGGGCAAGGCCAAGGAGATTACCGGACAGGCGGTTTCGGCGGCTGGAAAGGCCTCCACGCAGGTCAACGAACTCGGAACGGCGGCCCAGGATATTGGCAAGGTCACGGAGGCCATCGCGGCCATTTCCTCCCAGACCAACCTTTTGGCCTTGAACGCCACCATCGAAGCGGCCAGGGCTGGCGAGGCGGGACGCGGTTTCGCCGTTGTCGCCAATGAAATCAAGGAACTGGCTCAGCAGACTGCCCATGCCACAGAGGATATCCGGGGCAAAATCCAGGGCATCCAGCAGACCACCGGGCAGACTGTGCGTGAGATCGGGCAGATCAGCAGCGTCATCAACGACGTGGACTCCATCGTGGGCAGCATCGCGGCGGCGGTGGAAGAGCAGTCCACGACCACGCGCGACATCGCCGACAATGTCGGACAGGCCTCGGTCGGGGTGCAGCAGGTCAACGAGAACGTAGCCCAGGCCGACGGGGTGCTGCGCACCATCGCCAAGGACGTGGCCTCGGTCAACGCGGCCTCGGGCGAGGTGGCCCAGACCGCCCAGTCCATGCATACCAATGCGCAGTCATTGGCCGGCCTGGCCGAAAATCTTGATGCCATGGTCAGCAAATTCAAGATCTAGGATCCGATCAAAGCACGTGGTTTTCTCAGGAGCGTCGGATGGCTGCATGCTGCACAGCCATCCGGCGCTCCTGCCATCAGGCCGGGAAAACGGCCACGACGTTTTTTGTACGCCTTTGCATCTTGACCCAACTCCCGATGCCACGTCATGTTTGCCGCGCAAGGGATGCTGGAGTTCAGGGGATTTTTTCGCCCCAGGCCTCGCATACATCCGGCAATATCTCCCGTCTTGCGCAGCGACGCCTTTTTCCTCGCGCCAACCTCTGCCTGGAGCCGACTGAATCATGCTGCTTCTCGTCACTTTGCTGCTCATCGTCCTTGTCGCCCTTGTGCTTTTTGTCGGGGGATGGCTGCCTGTTGACGTGGTCGGCCTCATGGTCCTGGCTGCCCTCGCCCTGACCGGGCTGGTTTCGCCGGAAGAGGCCGTGGCCGGATTCAGCAGTCCCGCCGTGATCACCGTCTGGGCCATGTTCATTCTGTCCGCCGGGCTGACCCGGACAGGTGTGGCCTACCGCATCGGTCAGCCCCTCCAGCATTTCGCCCGCAAGAGCGAGGCGGCTCTGGTCATCGCCATCATGGTTGCGGCCAGCATTCTTTCAGCGCTCATCAACACCACTACCGTGGCCGCCATCCTCATGCCCGCGACAATGGATCTGGCCCGGCGCAGCGGGCGGCCACCGGCGCGTCTGCTCATGCCCATGGCTCTGGGTTGCCTGCTCGGAGGACCGTTCACGGGCATTTCCACGCCCCCGAACATTCTGGCCACCGACGCTCTGCGCGCGGCGGGATTGACGCCGTTTGCCCTTTTCGACTTTACGCCCATCACCGGCGCCCTGGTCCTGGCCGGCATCGTTTTCACCGTCGTGGTCGGACTGCGCCTCTTGCCCAAGGGCGACGGATCGGACAGGCAAAAGGGAACCATCGAGTCTTCCTACCAGGTCGGAGCGCACGTCTTTTCCATCGAACTTCCCTCTGCATCGCCCCTTGTGGGGCGAAAGTTGGCCGAGAGTCGGCTGGGGTCCGCCCTGTATCTGACGGTGGTGGGGTTGCATCGCGCCGGGGAACTCATCCTGGCTCCCAGGGCCCAGGAGACCCTGCAGGCGGGCGATCTGGTGATCGTTCACGGCCAGACGGAGCAGGTCAGTCGCTTTCACGGCAGGCGTCATGTGCGGGTCGAAGTTGACGGGGAGGAGGCCGCCGAGGTCAGACGCAGGCTGGACGTGGTCGTTTGTCGCGTCGCCAAGGGATCGGCTCTTTTGGGACGCACTCTGGCCGAAAGCGGGTTGCGCCGGGAGCACCGGGTGCATGTTCTGGCCCTGGGTCGCGCCACTGGGGAATGCATGGGGGAATTCCGGCGGCATCGTTTCCAGGAGGCAGACCAGCTTGTGCTGCAGGGCGAACGCTCCGCCTTGGAACGCCTTGCGGATCAGGGGCTTGTGGAGGGGCTGGCCCCTGTTGATTCCATGGACGGGCATGAGAAGTGTGAAGAGCTGAGCATCTGTTCCGTGAGGGTTCCGGAAGGTTCGGCCCTGACCGGGCATAATCTGGTGGAGAGCCGTTTGGGCAATGCCTTCGGGTTGACGGTCGTCGGACTGGTGCGTGGCGGCGAACTGACCTGCCTGCCTGTTCCAGAGGAAACCGTGCAGGCGGACGATCTGCTCGTGGTTCAGGGACTTAGGCGTGACATCGAGGTGTTCGAGGGCCTGCAGGACCTGGAGGTTTCGGAACAGTCGTCGCGCCTTGCAAGCGAACTGGAATCGCAGCAGATCGGTCTGGCCGAGGTGCTGCTGTCGCCCCGGACGACCCTGGCCGGAAAGACCTTGAACGATCTGCTTTTTCGCGACCATTACGGTTTGAGCGTCCTGGCCATCCTGCGCAAGGGCAGGGCCAGTCGCGTGGGCCTGCAGGACATGCCCTTGCAATTCGGAGACGCCTTGCTGGTTTACGGGCCGCGCCAGAGCCTTGAAGCCGTGGCCCGCGACGACAACTTCCTGGTCCTAGATCAGGACGCGGCCCAGGCTCCGCGCCTGAACAAGGCTCCCGTGGCCGTGGCAGTCATGATAGCGGTGCTCGGCAGCGCCATCCTGGGCCTTGTTCCCATTGCCATAGCCGCGCTGACCGGCGTGGCGGTCATGGTCGTCACCGGCTGCCTGAAAATGGAGGAGGCCTACAAGGCCATCGAATGGAAGGTTGTCTTTCTCATCGCCAGCATGCTTCCCCTCGGAGTTGCCATCGAGAACACCGGAGCGGCGCAGATGGGGGCGCAGGCCCTCATTGCCCTGGTGGGAGACATGGGTCCGCGCTGGGTGGTGGCGACGCTTTTTGCGGTCACGGTGCTGGGCACGCAGGTCATCCCCACGGCGGCGCTGGTGGTGCTCATGGCACCGGTGGCTTTGGGAGCAGCGGCCAGCCTTGGCATCTCGCCGCAGCTCTTGATGATGACCGTTGCCATCGCCGCCTCATCGAGCTTCGCCAGCCCGTTGTCCCATCCTGCCCATCTCTTGATCATGGGGCCGGGCGGATACAGATTCATGGATTACGTCAAAGTCGGAGTGCCTCTGACCATCATCTCTCTGCTCGTTTCGGTCTGGCTTCTCCCCATACTTTGGCCTGCGTAAGGTTTGGCCCGAGAGGCTCCGTGCATTTTTTAGACGGACTGACCTGCCGGGATGCTCGGCATCGCATACGAGTTTCTCCGTATTTATTTTTGGATAACCGCGCCAAATCACCCATTCATGGACGTGTTGCGGTTTGCTATGGTCGTCTCCAAAAAAGAGGGGGCGTCATGGCTGAACCGGTTTGCCCGAAGTGCGGGTTGCGTCTCAAGGCGAAGAAAGGGAAATTTTGTGCGGAGTGCTTGCGGGAAGCATCGGAACGCAGGCTTCTGGCGTTTGCGCTCATCGTGCCCTTTGTGCTGGCGATAGCCGTGGTGGTCACCGGCTTGCCGCTCTGAGGGGGCGGCTGAAGGCAAAACCCATTGGGCCGGATGGGGACGCAAAATTTGGTCAGAAAAAAGGCGCCGGGGGCTAAAACCCTGGCGCCTTTTTTCTATTCCGGCTTGATGCCTGAACCGGTCCCCGGCACGATTTTGACAAATCGCGTCAGGGCGTCGTCCGCCAATCCTTGCACGATTTGGGCCTCGTCATTCTGGAAGCTTTGTTTCAGGGCGCGCACGTACTGGTCCAGAAGTTCGCGCACCTGGGCAGCATCGTCTTCGTCCAAACCTCGGATGACCACATGCGCGCCGCTTGAGAAGCGGCTCAAGAGGTTTTCCCTGCCGAAGCCCCATTCGGGATACAGGCACTGGTAGATCACCCCGCCGGTCATGCCCGCGCACATCCACGGACCGGGATCACCCAGGACCACGGCCCTGCCGCCGGTCATGTATTCGAAGGCGAAGCCCTTCAAATGGGCGCGCGAGGCGATGTTGCCCTGTTCGTCGCGCACGGGCGCGGTGATGCGCCCGCCGAAAATCGCGTCGGCCCCGGACATGCGCACGCAGGCCCGCGAGTCGGCCTGGTTCTGGACCATGACCGTTCCCGAGAGCGCCCCATAGGCCAGGGATTTGCCCACGGAACCATCCACGCGCTGTCCCAGGATGTTGACCCCTTTCAAAATGCAGACCTCGCCCCCGCGCGCCCCCTTGGCGATGCCGTCCTGGCCGCCGCCCTCGACCACGGTGCCGATCCCGTCGATATTGAAGGCGCACAGGCCGTTGCCGGGAACCGAGGAGGTCAGCAGCAATTCCACCTTGCCCCGGTCGCCTTCCGCGCGTTCACGGACCATGGCTCCGGCCAGATACGTGCCCACGGCCCGGTCCACGGAGCGCACGTTCTCTTCCTTGTACTGCACGAAGCCGCATTCCTCGCCGAGGGTGGACAGGGCCATGTCGGAGATCAGCCGGGTCAGGTTGTCGAGCGGCCTGCGCACGATGCGCGGCACCGGGCAGTAGGACTTGACCGAGTCCATGGGCGCGGGGATGAGCAGGGCGCGCAAGTCCACCTGATCGAGGCCCCTGGCCTGCATCAGCAAATCCGTGCGCCCGACCAGGCCGGACAGGCTTTTTTCGCCGAGTCCGGACAGGATGTGGCGGATCTGGTCGCCGAAAGCACGCAGCAGACGGGCCAGGTTTTCGGCCTCGACCTCGCCTTGCAGGGGTTTGAAGAGCTTCAGCCCGCGTTTTGTGGCCTCTTCCACGGAGCGCAGCTGGGTGGAGATGCCGCGCGGACAGACGTCCAGATGGCACTGCTCGCAGCTGATGCAGCCAACGCCCATGAGCGCCACCGTGCCGACCCCGACCCGGTCCGCGCCCAGGCAGACCAGCTTGACCACGTCGGCTCCGGAGCGCACGCCGCCGTCGCACCATATCTCGACCTGATGGCGCAGTCCGGCCTCTACCAGCCCCCGGTGGGCCTGGGTCACGCCGACCTCGACGGGCAAGCCGACGTATTTTTTGGCGTGCTCGCGGGCAGCTCCCGTGCCGCCCTCGAAGCCGCTCACATTGACGATGTGCGCACCGGCCTTGGCCACGCCCACGGCGATGGTGGCCACGCCGCTGGTGACCGGGATCTTGACAGAGATGCGCGCAAAGGGGTTCGCGGTTTTGAGTTCCGTGATGATCTGGCAAAGATCCTCGATGGAATAGATGTCGTGATGGTTGGACGGGGAAATGAGCGCGATGCCGGGTTTGCAGTGCCGGGCCTGGGCCACCATGGCCGTGACCTTGGAGCCGGGCAGGTGACCGCCCTCACCGGGCTTGGCTCCCTGGCCGACCTTGATTTCGAGGTAGCTCGCGGAATTGAGGAGTTCCATGGATACGCCGAAGCGTCCCGAGGCAACCTGTTGCCCGCGGTTCTCCCAGTACTTGCCGAGCATGTCCGGGATTTCGCCGCCTTCGCCGTTCATGCAGATGATGTTCACCTTGCGCGCGGCCTCGGCGTAGGCGCGAAACGAGCTTTCGCCCTGGGAGCCGAACGACATGGCGCTGATCAGAAGCGGCATGGAGTGGGAGCCGATGGAGATGTCCACGTTTTCCAGGGGCAGGGAAGCCGCGTCGCGCGAGGTGATGTCCAGCAGGTGGCGCAGGCCGACCGGAATGTCCCGGTCCACCTCGGCCAGGGCTTCGGCCATCTGCAGGTAGCCGGTCTTGCCCACGGCCACGGAACGCAGGATCTTGCCGACCTTGGCGTTGCGCTTGGGATCGGACTGCAGCTTGCGCTCCAGACCTTCCCGGACCAGTTCAAGCCGCCTGCGGCCCTGGATTTCGAGTTCGGCGAAGCCGAGCCCGGCAGACTTGGACGAGCAGAAATTGGCGCAACAGAAGATTTCCTCCAGCTCCGCCTTGAGGCCAATGGACGAGAAGATGCGCCCATACCCGCACAGTTCGTGGATGCCCATGGTGGACATGATCTTTTCCAGGCCCACCTGCAACGCGGTCAGGGTGTTGGAAAGCGTGCGCTGCAGTCTCTCGGCACTTTCGGCCTGGGCATAGGCCTGTTTCCAGAGCATGTAGGGGTTCACCGCGGCAGCGCCCAGGCCAAGCATGAACATGATGTCGTGCAGGTTGCGGATGGCCCCGCTGCGTACGATGAGCGAGGGCAGACGCGGGATGCGGCCTGCCTCGGCCGCGCTGTGCAGCCAGGCCGTGGCCAGGCCGGGATCGATGTAGATTCGGCCACCCACGAAGCTGGCGCTGTCGTCCAGCACGAGGATGGCAGCCCCGCCCTTGATTGCTTGGAGGGCTTCATTTTCCAGTTCCGCCAGCCGCGTGGTCAAGCCCTGGTCCGGGACATAGGTGGCGTCGAGGATGGCCATGCGCGAAGGGTCGCGCTGCTGGGCGGTGAAGAAGTCGAGGACCTGTTCCAGGGTGTGGGTGCCGTGCTCCCGGCACACGGACAGAATGTCCAGGGAGGACAGGGCCGGGGTGAATTCGCCTCCGAGCAGGATGGGGGTTTCAAGGCGCAAACCCACGGGTGTGTGGTCCGGATTGTCCGGGCGGTCGCCGAGGATGACGGCAGTGGAAAAGTGTTCCGCCTCGCGCTCGCGGTCGATGGCCGGGTTGGTGACCACGGCCACGTTCTCCTTGAAAAAGTCGCTGACGTTGGACAGGCTTTCCGGGTCTATGCAGGCCAGCGGTCCCTGATGGCCCATGGAACCGATGGGTCCTTTGCCCGTGGCCGCGACATGCTTGCGCATGTCCTGGTCGTATTTGTGCCAGCCGAAAGCCGCCAGCAGGGCGGAGGCTGCGGGACATTCGCGGTCGTCGAACACGGGCCTCTTCTCGAAGAAGCGGCGCAGTTCGCGGCAGGCTCCTTCAGGACAGTTCAGGATGGATTCGGGGATTTCACGGTGCAGGTTGTCTGCCAGCGGGGTCAGCCGGCTCTGTTCGAAGAGGCGCAGAAGCCGTTCCTGCAGGGCGCAGTAATCCAGCACTTCGCCGCGTTTGCCCGCGCCCGAAATGATGGCGATCTTTTCGCCGGGAGCCAGGGGACGCGGGTCGTGGATGGTGTTTTGCAGATCGACCACGCCCTTTTCCGAGGACAGGAAATAGTCGTAGTCGCTTTCCCCGAACCACAGGGGCCGAAGGCCCAAGGCGTCGACGCTGCCCATGCACATGTCGCCGAAGCGCGAGACCACGGCCGCCGGGCCCTGGGCCGACGGGGCAAAGAACCAGCGGTAGAAGCCGTACATGCGCTGGAGATTGGCGGGCATGCGCTCGACCTCGGTGTGGATGGCCGGGAAGACCATTTCCAGGGCTTCCATGAACTCGAAGCCATGCACATGAATGAGCCCTTCGAGGATGCGGTTCAAATCCTGGGAATCGCTGCCGCCGGGCGTTGGCGAGATGCCGAGGGCGCGGGCCGAACTGCGCAGCTTCTCGATGGTGTTGATCTCGCCGTTGTGGCCCAGGAGCGAAAAAGGCTGGGCGCGTTCGGCGGTGGGCAGGGTGTTGGTGGAGTAGCGGCTGTGCCCCAGCGTCATGAGGGATTTGCTGCCGGGGTTTTGCAGGTCGGGATAGACGCGGATGAGAAGGTCCGGCGTGCCGCGCAGCTTGTAGATGACGCTGCCCAGGCTCAGCGAACAGACATGCGCCTCGGGCAGGGTGCGTTCGAGTTCCATCTGGATGGAAAAGAGCCGCCTGGCCCCCTCCTGTCTGGTTTCGTCGCGCACCAGGCCGCAGACCTGCAGGAATCGGGGCGCTTCGGTACGGGCCATGGGGCCGAGTTCGGCGGCATTCATCTGGTCGTCCACTTCAAGCAGGGCTTCGGCTCCGCAGGCGGTGAGGATGGCGCGCAGGCGGTCTTTGAGCTTGCCGATCCCGGCCTGATCAAGGCCCGGCAGGAAAAAATGGCCGACGAAAAAGCCGCGACTTTCGCTCAAGTGACGGCTCAGGCCAGCCGCCTCCAGGCGTTGGCCCCAGATGAGGCGCGGGATGTCGGTCAGGATGCCGCATCCGTCGCCCTCGCTGTTGATGTCCCCGGAGCGGTGGGCCATTTTTTTGAGGGCGTCGATGGTCTTGACGATGTTGGCGTGGGTGGCGCGGCCTCGTTTGTCCACGAAGGCGATGATGGCGCAGGCGTCTCGTTCTTCGACAAGTCGAATGGGTGTATGCATGACGGGTCTCCCGGAATTGACAGGGCAAGGATGATGGTTCATAAAATAATAGTCTGGATTGAGCTATTTTAATAAATATTTCACAAAGCTTGGATCAGCTCTTTACCGTACGTCCGGTTTTGTCTATCTACTGAATTATACGTATGCGAGGTGATGCTTATGGCCCCTGACAATGCCGAAGTTCATGTGGAGAAAGCCGAGCTTATCGAGCGTCTCAAAGCCGAAATGGGGTATTCCGAAGAGGAGGCCGCGCGGGTTGTGGACGCCATGATGGAGAGCATCACGGAGTCCCTGCAAAAGGGGGACAAGATCAACCTGCCGGGCATCGGAACCATGGCCGTGGTCGAGCGCGCTGTGCGTAAGGGCGAAGAGGGACACGCGGACCGGGAGATCAAGTTTTCCCCCGGCAAGCGCCTCAAAGATGCCCTCACGGCGCTTGATTTTATAACTAAAGGCTTGGAATGACATAGTTTTAGTTGCGATTTTTTATCCGGCTTTGGGCCGGATTTTTTTTGCCTGGACTTACCTACTGTCCTGGTTCATTTTCGCGCCACAAGTCCTTTTATCTGACTGTTGAAAAATTCAAAGTTCGCAGGCCGCTGAAAAAATGGTGAGATGCAAGGAAGCGAAAAAGTCCAGGACGCGCGGTCATCGGCAGATAAGCGGTCTGGACTTTTTCGCTGACGCAGCAGATTGCCGTTTTGGGGCGGCCTGCTATGAAGGAGGCTTCATGAATATCGCTAATTCTATGACCGATTTGGTCGGCAATACTCCCCTGGTTCGCTTGAACCGCATGAACGCGGGTTGCCTGGCCGATGTCGTGCTCAAGCTCGAATTTTTCAACCCCCTCTCGTCCATCAAGGATCGCATCGCCCTGAATATGATCGACGAGGCCGAGCGCGACGGCAGATTGCGTCCCGGAGCGGTCATCGTCGAACCCACCAGCGGTAACACCGGCGTGGGTCTGGCCTTTGTTTGCGCCGTGCGCGGCTACCATCTCATCCTGA
>Ga0265295_1004663_pt1 | contig 18227 bp, 14 predicted proteins | sample Munlansysbiofilm_FD_192503 | JGI IMG/M metagenome (GOLD analysis project Ga0265295, IMG submission 192503) | Leachate microbial communities from a municipal landfill in Southern Ontario, Canada - Methane capture system biofilm | ecosystem: Engineered > Solid waste > Landfill > Unclassified ...
CCCATGAGTTCTTTCGCCGCCTGGATAGACAGGGGCTTAGCATTCAGGATAGTGATGATTTCTACAAAAACCTGATCCTGGCCTCAATCGTGGAAAAGGAAGCTGGGAACGAGGAAGAACGCACAGTGATCGCCGGAGTGTTTACAAACCGCATGCGCATCGGTATGCCTTTGCAAAGCTGCCCCACTGTGGATTATATTCTGGAACAAAGGGGAATCCGCCGGGAAGTTCTCACCAATGCCGATACATCCATTCCCTCTGCCTACAATACTTATGTAAATCCGGGGCTTCCCCCCACTCCAATTTCCAATCCCCGTCTTGAATCCCTGATCGCCGCAATGCAGCCGGCAAAGCATGCATACTTATATTTCTTCTCCAACCGCCAGGGCAAAAACGTCTTCAGCAGTAGTTATGAAGAGCATCAACGCTTACAACGCCAGATGAAGTTATAACTCAATATTTCGCTTGACAGCAACCGCTTGAAAGCAATGCTTGTGCAAACTAAGATTCTTAGCCATTTATGAACAGCTATTCGCATGGAGGAACAATGAAAAAAGTTCTGTTTATCGCCTTAGTCGTGAGCCTGGTATTCCTTATGGCTGCCTGCGGCTCGAACAAACCCAAAGGCCCCAAAGCCGAGGGAGAATTAGTGTACCGCCCCACCTGGTGGAGCAGCCAAAATGAAGCCGATTACGTATGCACCTATGGCCAGGGAACCAATCTTTCCGAAACCTCTTCCATGAATACTGCGAAGGCTAACGCCCTCCAGGAAGCTGCTCAATATGTGGAAGTAGAAGTACAAAGCATGATTAAGAGCTTTGAAGAAGAAGCCGGAGTGTACAATCCCCAATTGCTGGCACTCTCCTCCAGTGTGGTTAAAGCAGTTTCCAGCGCCAGATTCAGCGGCACGGTCACCGGTAAAGTTGAAACCCGCAAGGTGAACGAAAACGGTGGCGAACGCTACAAAACCTGGATGCAGATCAAGATACCAAAAAGCGAGATCATGAACAACCTGATGACCAATATCAAAAACGAAGAAGCCCTTTACAACCAGTTCAAAGCCTCTCAAGCCTTCCAGGAATTAGAAAGAGAACTGCAGAAGGATTAAACTCGCAGCTATCTGATTTACCCTTTACCCGCAGTGAACCTGCGGGTTTTTATTCATCCGGGCACTCTATGCCGATAGTGAATCAACTGCGCAAGATACTCATGCTGCAATTGATGCGCTCCGCCTGGCTCATCCCCGGCGATCACCGTCGGGTTTCGCTCACCTTGCCGTTACTTTTGTAACCACAAGGTGACGGCATTGTGACGATAATCAAGTGAGTAGCCAGCACGATTCGATATGTCATCGTGTCGACAGAGTGGAAGTGTCTTCAAGATGCTTAGAGCGGCTGCGACATCCTGTTACAGGACAAGCAACAACGTGACCTAAGCTCTGGAACATTCTTCGTTAGAATGCAGGCATCCAGAGCCTTATCAACCTGGAAGATAATGCTGATGACATAGCGATAGATCTCCGGATATAGAAAAAGGCTGTTCCCCGATCGGGGACAGCCTTATATCACTATGATAGGGTTCTAAACTACCATCTGAGATGGGCAAAAGCCTTGTTGGCATCGGCCATCTTGTGGGTATCTTCGCGTTTCTTGATGGAAGCGCCTTCTTTTTTGTAGGCAGCCATCAGTTCCGCGGCAAGTTTTTCCACCATGGTTTTCTCGCTGCGGGCACGGGAATATGTGATAATCCAGCGGAAGGCTACAGCGCGACCATTCTTTTCGTTCACTTCAGTGGGAATCTGATAGTTTGATCCACCAACGCGGCGGGAAACTACTTTCACCAATGGACGAACGTTTTCCAAGGCACCCTTGAAGACTTCGAGGGGTTCCTGCTTGGTCTTTTGCTGAATGATATCAAAAGCTCCATACACAATCTTCTCGGCCAGGGATTTCTTTCCCTTGACCATGAGGCAGTTCATAAACTTGGTAAGTACTACATCGTTATATTTGGGATCTGGCAGTACTTCACGAACGACAGCTTTACGTTTTCTTGGCATTTATTCCCTCCTATTTCTTCTTGGGACGCTTGGTTCCATATTTGGAGCGTGAATTGGTACGTTTATCCACGCCAGCGGAGTCAAGGGCGCCACGAACGATGTGGTAGCGAACACCGGGAAGGTCTTTTACACGACCACCGCGGACAAGAACGATTGAGTGTTCTTGCAGGTTGTGGCCTTCGCCGGGAATATATGCTGTAACTTCAAATCCGTTTACGAGACGGACACGTGCGACTTTACGAAGAGCTGAGTTGGGTTTTTTGGGCGTCGTCGTGTAAACACGAGTGCATACTCCGCGCCTTTGCGGACATCCCATGAGCGCCCTGTTTTTCTTTTTGACCTCAACAACGGTTCTTCCTTTGCGTATCAGTTGGTTGATGGTTGGCACTGATATTCTCCTTATCTTTATTTCAGTGTGTTCATAAATAACTTAGAAATCGAGGATATCCTCGGCTTCTTCGGAAACTTCCGGATGCGCCAGTTTACTGATGATCTGAGCCACAGTATCGCCATTGGCAACCGCTTCCTTGATCATATTGTTATAGAGCCTGGTACCGGTTCCCACAGGGATCCGATGACCCAGGATGATGCTTTCTTTGAGGCCTTCCAAATGGTCCATACTGCCTTCTATTGCGGCCTTGGTGAGCACTTTGGTAGTTTCCTGGAACGATGCTGACGAAAGCCAGCTATCCGTCAAGAGAGAAATCTTGGTGATTCCCAAAAGCAGTTGTTCAAACTGCGCGGGTTGCTTTCCGAAGGAGATTGCTTCGCGATTTTCACGCTCTACGCGTACTTTATCCACGATGTCACCTTGCAGGAAGGAAGTGCTTCCGCTATCGGTAATGCGAACCTTTTTGAACATCTGGCGTACGATGACACTCACGTGCTTGTCATCAATCTTCACGCCCTGTTTACGGTAGATTTCCTGAATCTCATTGAGAATCATCATCTGAGCTTCGATAACGCCTTTTACCAGCATATCATGAGGATCCAGAGGACCATCGGAAAGAGCGTCACCACTCTCCACTCTATCACCCTGGTGCACGATGATGCGCTTACCGGAGGGGATGGAATATTTGCGGCCTGCCAAAGGCTGATAGGAGGTAACGGCATCACCAGAGGCAACGATGCTTTCCTGTTCCGCAGGCACGATGAAGAGCTTGCCGCACAAGGGTGCACCGGTTTTCACGCTTTCGCCTTCGGAGACAATCACAGACATCGTCTTGGGAATATCATATACCATGCCTTTTTGATTGCGTTTGGAAATCTGCACCCGAATCTTACCATTTTCTTTGAGGATGCTGCATTTACCGTCGTTTTCAGCGTAAACGCTTTTCTTGTTCAATACCCAGATGCGTTGGTTTTTATCGTCATCCAGATTAACAACGACCTTGCCATCATTGGGAGCAAAGAGCCCATTGGGCGGGGTCACAAAGATATCACGGCCCGTCTTTTTCAAGCCACCAATGGTCACAACGCCATCGATATCGGAAATGCGGGCTTTATCCTTTGGCACGCGAGCTTCCACCAAATCCTGCACACGAGGCAGACCACCGGTGATGTCGCGCTGCTTAATCGTCATACGCGAGGTTTGACCCAAGATATCTCCAGTATGCACAAAGCTACCATCCTCTACCCGGACAATCAATCCTGTGGGCAGAGGAATCAGGCGAATGCTGCCATCTTCACCAACAATCCTGAACTGTGGTTGTTTCTTGCGGTCTTTGGATTCGATGATGGAGATTTCACGGCTGAAGGTGATATCGTTATATTCTTCTTTGTAGGTAATGTCTTTTACGAAGTTCTCATAGTGCAGCACACCCTTGGCAGTGGAAATAAGCGGGTTGTTGAATTGATCCCAAGAGAGCAATTTAGTATTCTGAGCAATCTTTTGTCCATCTTTAACGTGCACGGTGGCAGCGTATTCCACCTTATATTCTTCCAATACTTTCTCGGCATCGTTTTCATCGAGGATATTGATCTTACCCAAGTGAGACACTGAAATCAGATGACCTTCGGTATTGGTGACGCAGTTCATGCGGTCAAATTGCACGATACCATCCTGGTTGGAAACTACTTCAGCCAGATCTGTGGCTGTAGAAGCGGCACCACCAATGTGGAATGTACGCAGGGTAAGCTGGGTTCCGGGTTCACCGATGCTTTGAGCAGCAATAATGCCAACCGGATCACCCACCATCACCGGCTTGAGGGTGCTGAGATTGCGGCCATAGCACTTTACGCAAAGTCCACGCTCAGCTTCACAGGTGAGAGTACTGCGCACAAAAACCGAGATCAAGCCATGATTCTGTAATGTGCGAGCCATCTTGTTGCTGATCTCATCACCAGCGTTTACCAGAACTTTTCCGGTGACTGGATCAACAATATCTTCTGCTGCGTAACGACCCTGAATGCGTTCTGCCAGGGATTGCACGATCTCATTCCCTTCTTTGAGAACGGTCATGTGCACACCGCGGTTGGTTCCACAATCGTCCATGGTGATGATGGCATTTTGAGCCACATCCACCAAACGACGTGTAAGATAACCGGCGTCTGCTGTTTTCAGTGCTGTATCAGCCAATCCCTTACGGGCTCCGTGAGTGGAAACAAAGTATTCCAACACGGTGAGACCATCTTTGAAGTTTGACTTAATGGGGGTTTCAATCACGTCTGCTCCACCCCCGGAACCGATCTTGGATGGTTTATCCATCAATCCACGCATTGCGCCAAGCTGTTTGATCTGATCCTTGGATCCACGAGCTCCGGATTTGTACATCATATAGATTGAGTTCAATCCGTTTCTGGAATGAGTAAGCTCTTCCATCATCTCGTCAGTTACACGGACTGTTGTACGTTTCCAGGTATCTACCACACGTCCCATACGCTCGTTTTCGGTGATTCCGCCCTTTTGGTGAAGATCGCCGATCTTTTTGACTTCCACTTCGGATTCTTCGATGATCTGATCCTTACGCTGAGGTGTGATGATATCCCCAAAGCTAAAGGTAACTCCGGCACGGGTTGCATAGCGGAATCCAGTTTCTTTGAGCTCATCGAGGAACTGGGCTGTGCGCCACTGTCCTACCGCTTCAAAGCAGAGCATGGCAAGATCGTTGATCTTACCCTTATCATAGGTGAGGTTTTGGAAACCAACTTCTTGGGGAATGATCTGATTGAAGATGACTCTTCCCACAGTCGTGGTAATATAGTTGTTTTCAATTTTGACTCTGATCCAGGTGTGCAAGTCCAGCCGGCGTTCAATCACGGCTTCACCTTTCACTCCACAGAGCTGTTCTTCATGTTCATAAGCAGCCACGACATCATCTGTGCCATAGAAATACTGCATGGTGTGGGGATCTTCAGGGGCATCCCCTTCAGTCATTGTAAGATAGTAACATCCCAACACAATATCCTGGTTGGCCGCCATTGCCAATCTGCCATTAGCCGGCAGCAGCAGATTCCGGGTGGAAAGCATCAGCACACGGGCTTCGATCTGTGCTTCCAGAGAAAGAGGCACATACACACCCATCTGGTCACCATCAAAGTCTGCATTAAAAGGCACACAGACCATGGGATGCAACTGGATGGCTTTGTTGTCCGTAAGGATCGGCATAAAAGCCTGAATACCCAGCCGGTGCAGAGTAGGCGCGCGGTTCAGAAGAACAGGGTAATCCTTCACTACTTCTTCCAGGATACTCCAGATCTCGGGTTGTTTCTTTTCAATCAGTTTCTTTGCGTTTTTGACCTTATCCACTTCGCCCATTTTCTGAAGTTTTTCAATCAGATATGGCTTGAAAAGCTCCACAGCCATATCCTTTGGTAAACCGCATTGATACAGCTTGAGCTCCGGACCTACCGTGATCACTGAACGTCCGGAATAGTCCACACGTTTTCCCAAAAGGTTCTGACGAAAACGCCCTTGCTTTCCTTTCAGTTGATCGGTCAGAGATTTCAGGGGACGATTGCCGCGTCCGCGTACGGGACGCGCTTTACGGCTGTTATCGATCAATGCATCCACAGCTTCCTGAAGCATCCGCTTTTCATTGCGCAGAATAACTTCAGGCGCCCGGATTTCCAACAGCCCTTTGAGGCGGTTGTTACGGGTGATAACTCTGCGATACAGATCATTGAAATCCGCGGTAGCAAATCTGCCACCCTCAAGCGGAACCAGGGGACGCAATGTAGGAGGCAAAACAGGCAGAGCCTCCATGATCATATCCGCGGGAGAGTTTCCACTCTTGATAAAGGCATCCACGATCTTGAGTTTATTGATCAGCTTCTGTTTGCGTAGTGCGGATTCTTCAAATTTGAGCCGGGTACGCAGATCCAGAGCTTCATTTTTGAGATTGATGCGGATCAATAGTTCCTTGATCGCTTCAGCTCCCATCAGGGCGATAAAATTGTCGCCCACTTTGTCCTTGATATCGTAATATTCGTCCACTTCCAGAAGCTCCATCTTTTCATAGGGGCTATCACCGGGATCAATTACGATAAAGGATTCATAATACAGCACCCGCTCAAGATCCTTGATCGTCATATCCAAAAGAGTGCCGATCTTGGAAGGAGCAGATTTGACAAACCAGATATGGGCAATTGGCACAGCCAGGGAAATGTGTCCCATGCGGGTTCTGCGCACACGGCTGGTGGTTACCAACACTCCACAGCGTTCGCAGAGTGTGTTTTGAAAACGTTTCTTTTTATACTTACCGCAAGCACATTCATAATCCCTTTCAGGGCCAAAAATGCGTTCGCAAAAGAGACCGTCTTTCTCTGGCTTCAAAGTTCTATAATTAAGGGTATCAGGCTTGGTTACCTCACCGTGCGACCAATGGTTGATGATCGTATCCGCTGAGGCTACTCTGATGCGCACAGCATCATATTCACTGGGTCTTTGTTCACGTCTTGTATCTTTCATCCTGTATTCCCCCTATTTGCCTTCGTCGTCTTTCACAAACTCAATGTCAAAGCCCAGCGATTTCAATTCGCTAACCAGTACATTGAAGGATTCCGGAACTCCTGGAGGTGGTGGATTCTCTCCACGCGTAATCGCTTTGAAGGCATTGTTACGACCATCGACATCGTCGCTCTTGATCGTAAGCATTTCTTCCAGAAGATGAGCTGCACCATAAGCTTCCAGCGCCCATACTTCCATTTCACCCAAACGCTGACCACCATGCTGGGCTTTGCCGCCCAAGGGTTGCTGTGTGATCAGTGAATAAGGACCAGTGGAACGAGCATGCATCTTGTCTGCCACCAGGTGGTTCAGCTTCATCATATAGATTACGCCTACTGTCACCCTTTCTTTAAAGGGCATTCCTGTCTTGCCATCATAGAGCACCATTTTGCCATCTTCGGCATATCCGGCATTACGCAATTCCTGGCGAATATCCTCGTTGGTTGCACCATCGAAGATTGGAGTTTCCACTTCAAAACCAAGCATTTTTGCAGCAAGGCCCAGGTGGGTTTCCATGATCTGACCGATGTTCATACGGGAGGGCACACCAAGCGGATTGAGCACGATATCCACCGTGCTGCCATCTTCCATGAACGGCATATCCTCGATCGGTGCCACAATGGAGATCACACCTTTGTTTCCGTGGCGGCCGGCCATCTTGTCACCAACTTCGATCTTGCGTTTCTTGGCTACATACACCTTCACCATCTTACGCACGCCATATTGAAGTTCATCGCCGTGCTTAATGCGTTCGCGGGATTTTTTATAGATGTTCTCGCTTTGTTCCAGGGATTGCCTGATTTTAAGAGAGATGTCCTGATAGATGGCGTTGTTCACAGCAGGATCTTCCACCATCTCAACATCAAGATCTATCTTCTTGAAGTTGATGCGCTTGAGGTCTTCTTTATTAATCTTTTTACCGGGAGCGATGAAGATTGTATTGGTCTTTTCGTCCCAGATTGTCTTGGCTACCTGTCCCAAAAGGATAGTTGAGAGCTTTTCTTCTTTGAACTCCTCAACCTTTTTGCGGCGCAGTGCCAGATCAGCTTTCAATTTCTGGATCTTATCGTCGTTCTCGTCTTCCATATCGCTGCCATCTTCCAGGCGGGAAAACACTTTCACGTCAATCACCACCCCTTCCATGCCAGGTTTGGCTTTGAGAGAGCTATTGGTGAAATCTCCGGCACGGTCGCCAAATAGAGCCCGCATGAGATTCTCTTCCGGGGAAGGATCAATCTCTATGCTCTTGGGGGTAACCTTACCAACAATGATATCACCAGCATGAATCACTGATCCCACTCTGATGATACCGGTTTTATCCAGATTTCTCAGAGCCTGGGAGGGTACGTTTGGAATATCATAAGCCAGTTCTTCACGGCCATTTTTTACATTACGCACCAATACTTCCATCTCTTCAATGTAGATGGAGGTAAGGGTGTCTTCGCGGGCCACCTTTTCACTGAGAATGATAGCATCCTCATAGTTGTAGCCATACCAGGGCATAAATGCCACCAGCATATTCGTGCCCAAAGCCAGTCGGTTGTCCTCAACGCAAGCTCCATCTGATATTGGCTGACCCTTGCGAACGGTATCGCCAATGCGGACGATGGGGCGTTGATTTGCACAGGTGTCCTGGTTTGTGCGCACAAACTTCTTCATATAAATCCGGCTTCCGCTCCCCAAATACAGAGCTTCGTCCTTTTCGTTGATTGCCTTGAGATCAATGTAGGCAGAGGTTACATTCACAACCGTGGCGTCATAAGGCGCAACTGCAATACCTGAAGCATCCATGGTTGCGATCTTTTCCATTCCGGTACCCACCATTGGGGCCTGTGGATTGATCAAAGGCACGGCTTGACGTTGCATGTTTGATCCCATCAATGCCCGGTTTGCATCATCATGCTCCAGGAAGGGAATCATTGCTGCAGATACCGATACCATTTGTTGAGGTGCAATATCCATGAAGTGCATCTCAGTAGGTTTCACCTGGATAAACTCGCCCTTTTCCCTGGCAAACACCACTTCATCGATTATGCGGCGATCATCCCCCAGGCTTACATTGGATTGGCCTATGATGTACTTCTCTTCCTCAGCAGCATCCATATACACATATTCATCTGTCACAAAACCATCAACTACCCTGCGATAGGGAGTCTCGATAAAGCCCAGATGATTGATCCTGCTATAGATTGCCGGAGAGACAATGAGTCCGATATTGGGACCCTCTGGTGTTTCGATCGGGCACACCCGACCATAGTGAGAAGCATGAACGTCACGTACTTCAAATCCAGCCCGATCTCTTGCCAATCCTCCAGGTCCCAAAGCCGATAGAGCCCGTTTATGCCGCAGCCCCGCCAGGGGATTGGTTTGTTCCATAAACTGGGATAGCTGACCTGTGAGGAAAAAGCCCTGCACAACGTTGATCAAAGCGTTGCTATTGACCAGGTCATGCACAGTGATTTCATCGATATTGGAGATCGCCATGCGCTCCTGAATAATCCGGGCTACCATTGCCAAACCGGAAGCATACTGCTCCTGAAGCAATTCACCAACGGTGCGAACCCGGCGATTGGATAGGTTATCTATATCGTCCACCTCGTCATTATCGTGGTAGATATTGATTAAAGTCTTGAATATGTGTACAAAGTCTTGAACGGTCAGGGTCATTGTGTTCTCATCGACATCAATACCCAGGCGTTGATTGATCTTGAATCTGCCTACTTCACCAAGGTTGTATCGACGCTCATTGAAGAACATCCGGTCAACCAGCTGTTTGGCTGCTTCCACCGGGGCATCTTCTCCGGGACGAATCAGGGAGTAGATTTTTTTGAGGGCTTCTTCCTGATTGGTCGTGGGGTCCTTGGCAATTGTGTTTTCCAATACTTTGCGGGCAATCTCGAAATCATAGTTGATCACATCCACTTGCTTGATCTTGTGATCCGCCAATATCTTGATCAGAGTATCGTTGATCTGTTCGTTGGCCAGTGCGATTGGTTCGTCAATCCCTTCCACTTTGATGTCATGGAACAGATGGCGTCCCTTTGCCGAAGCCAGAGTCAGGCTTTCGCTTTCATAAAAGGTTTTCCGCAAATCATCATTAGTCGAGATGCCGATGGCGCGGAAGAGGGTGGTAACGGGCAACTTGCGCCGTTTATCGATATGCACAAACATCACGTCGTGAATATCGATATCAAACTCCAGCCAGGAGCCGTTGTACGGAATCACTTTGGCAGAATACAGGGTTTTGCCAGAAGGGTGTTTTGTTTCAGAAAAGAATACGCCGGGAGAGCGTTGAAGCTGTGAGATGATCACACGCTCAGCACCGTTGATGATGAAGGTTCCCTGCTCAGTTACTAAAGGTATCTCGCCCAGAAATACATCTTGTTCCAGGGTGTCTTTGTGTTCACGACCCGCCTCGGTTGTCGCGAAGACGGAAAGGCGCATCTTTGCCTTGAGTGGTGCCTGATAACTCAGGTTACGTTCACGGCATTCATCGATGGCATATTTCTCCTGCAGCACATTGTATTCAATGAACTCCAACAGGAAGTTGCCCTTGTTGTCTTCAATCGGAAAGATGGCTTCAAAAACAGCCTGCAGTCCTCTTTTTGCCCTGCGTTGGGGATGAATATCCTTCTGTAAAAAATCATGAAACGAATCTACTTGCATAGCCAGCAGATTGGGGATTTCCACTTCTGGGATGCCCAGCTCGGCAAATCTTCCGGAGATACGGGAATAACTTTTGATCTTTCTCAAAAGCTCACTCCTTTGTGCTTATCCAGCACACACGGTAGGGGTTAGTACTTTGCATTACACACGCTTCTTGCCAGCGGCTTGTTCTTGCCTTAAACGGCGGCACCAATAAAAATGCCATATCTTCTCTGGGTTAGAATAGCCAAATTAGTCCAAAAAAAGTCCGGCGGGACTTTTTTTGGACCTTTGGTTTCGCAATCAAGCCTATTACTTGAGTTCGACGGTTGCGCCAGCGTCTTCAAGCTTTTTCTTAATGGTTTCGGCTTCTTCTTTGCTAACTTTTTCTGAGACCATTTTGGGAGCGGCATCTACCAGGTCTTTGGCTTCTTTGAGGCCAAGGTTGGTGATTTCGCGAACCACTTTGATCACGTTGATTTTCTTGTCACCGGCACTTGCCAGGATAACGTCAAATTCGCTTTGCTCTTCTTTAGCTTCAGCAGCGCCACCGGCAGGAGCGGCAAAGGCAGCTACGGGAGCAGCAGCGGATACGCCAAATATTTCTTCCATTTCTTTGACGAGTTCAGAGAGCTCAAGAACGGTCATTTCTTTAATCAGGTCAATTACTTGTTGTTTTTTATCGGACATCTTTCCTCCATCGGATATATGAATAATTTTTTATTAGCTGGCATCAGCTTGTTTGTCTTTTATGGCATTCAACGCATATACGAATTTGCGGATAATGCCTTGGTTGACCGCCATAAATCCTGTGATTGGTGCTGCCATGCAGCGCACAACACTGGAAAGGATTTCTTCGCGGGTGGGAAGACTTGCCAGAGCTTCAAGCTCTTTGGGATTAAACACGTGTCCTGCCACGTATCCGGCTTTAAAGGTAGGAAAGCCGAGATCTTCCATCACTTCTTTTTTGAACTTGGCGAGCACGCGAGCCGGAGATACTTCATCTTCAAGGCAGATAGCCACTGCTGTGGGACCCTTCAGATATTCATCCAAACCGCTGATGTTCAGTTCGTTAAGTGCAATCTTGAGTAAGGTGTTTTTCTGTACCACGTAATCCACCTTGTCTGTGCGGAAACGTGCGCGCAACTGATTCACCTGCTCAATGTTAATTCCCTTGTAATCCACCAGTACAATCGCTTTTGCGCCACTCAGTCTTTCGACCAAGTCTTTAACTATGTCCACTTTATATTGTTGAACCATGTTTCTTAACTCCCCTTAGCTTTTTGCTTCCAAGGTAGCGCTTGCGACCTGTAACTTGATGCCGGGTCCCATGGTAGTGCACAGTGTGATGCTTTTGATGAAAACCCCTTTCAGGGTGACGGGGCGCTCTTTGAGCACAGCAGCCAGGATCGCCTTGAGATTCTCTCTCAGCTTGTCTTCAGTAAAGCTGATTTTTCCGGCTGGAATATGCAGATTGGCAAACTTATCTACACGATAAGTAACCTTTCCGCCTTTGGAATCTTCAACAGCCTTGGCGATATCCATGGTTACGGTTCCCACTTTCGGGTTTGGCATCAGTCCGCGCGGACCAAGTACTCGGCCTAATTTTCCGATTCGTCCCATAAGGTTCGGAGTGGTGATCACCACGTCAAAATCAAACCACCCGCCGGTGATTTTCTCTACGAGGTCGTCCACGCCTACGTAATCGGCGCCAGCATTTCTGGCTTCATCTGCTTTGTCGCCCTCAGCAAATACGAGCACACGCATGGTCTTACCTGTTCCATGTGGTAAAACCAGTGAGTTCCTGATCTGCTGATCGGCTTTGCGAGGATCCACACCAAGATTGAAGTGAAGCTCTACTGTCTCGTCAAACTTGGGAGCCGGCAGGCTCTTCAACAGCTTGAGTGCGTCAGCGAGTTCAAATCTCTTCTGGCGATCATACATCGCATAGGCGACTTTGTACCTTTTGCTATGTTTCATTGACTCTCCTTTATGAATACTATCTCCTGCAAAGCAGCTTAGTCGTCAATCGTGACGCCCATGCTTCTTGCAGTACCAGCGATCATACTCATAGCGGATTCAAGGGAATGGCAATTCATATCCTGGATTTTGAGCTCAGCGATCGCCCTCAGTTGCGTTTGATTCAGTTTACCCACTTTTGCTTTGTTCGGGGTAGCGCTGCCTTTGGCAAGGCCGGCTTCTTTTTTGACCAGAACGCTGGCCGGAGGGGTCTTGATCTCAAAAGTGAAAGATTTATTCTTGGCCACATAGATCACAACCGGAAATACCATTCCGGGCTGATCCTGGGTCTTTTCATTAAATTGGCGGCAGAATTCGGGAATATTCACACCCGCCTGGCCCAATGCAGGACCCACAGGCGGTGCCGGGTTTGCCTTGCCGGCGGGAAGCTGTAACTTGATTACGGCGACAACATCTTTCGGTTTTGCCATGATTCTATATCCTTTATATTATAATCTATCTATTTCTTAATCAGTTCAACCTGATTACCATTTAATTCCACAGGTGTGCGACGTCCAAAGACCGTCACATCAATGACCAGTTTGTTGCCATCGTCGGCAGTCTTTTGAACTATCCCCTCAAACTCGGAAAATGGCCCTGATATTACTTTGACCAGATCCCCGGGCATATATGAGAAGGTCTTGAAATCGCGTTCAGGATCTGCAATACCCAAAAGACGATCAACTTCTTCCTGCGGCAGGGCGATGGGATCTTTGTGATCCTTGCTCATCCCCAAAAAACTGGTGACCCCTGCAATGCCCAGCACATAGCTTTTCAGCTCGGCACTCATCTCTGCTTCCAGGATCACATAGGAGGTAAAAACCTTGCGTTCACGTTCAATCTTCTTGCCGTCTCTGATGATAAAAGTCTTGCGAACGGGAACCAATATGCGCCCCACGCTCTCTTCCAAAGCAGTTCCCACCAGACCCTTTTCGATCGCAGTCTTTACCTTATTCTCAAAACTGGAATAGGTATGGATCACATACCATTTCATTGCCACTTCTATTCCCCTTAGAACAGGAGTTCCAAAATCTTGGTGAAGCCAAAATCAACCATTGAAAGAAAGATCGCTACGATGGCTGACATCACTATCACCACCACGGTTCCCTCTTTGAGGTCGTCTTTACCTGGCCAACTCACCGATTTCATTTCGGAACGAACTTCACGGAAAAAGCGGTTTACATTTTCAAACTTCATTATCTCACCAAATACCTGTATCAAAAGATGTGGCAGGACAGGCAGGAATCGAACCCGCAACCCCCGGTTTTGGAGACCGGTGCTCTACCAGTTGAACTACTGTCCTGCAACATTATTCTTCAGCTTAGCGCTGTTTGTGGTTTGTGTGTTTCCGGCAGGTGGGGCAGAACTTCTTCAGCTCCATTCTGTTCGGATGCTTGCGTTTGTTGCGTGTGGTCGTATAATTACGGTTTTTGCACTCTTCGCAAGCCAGGATGATTATATCTCTCATCGTCTCTTACCGATTTTTACTTATTCGATTATGCTGGATACAACGCCGCTACCGATGGTGTGTCCACCTTCACGAATAGCGAAACGAAGTCCTTGCTCCATAGCAATGGGAGTGATCAATTGAGCAGTGATTTCCACGTTGTCGCCGGGCATGACCATTTTTACGCCTTCAGGCAGCTCAAGAGAACCGGTGACGTCGGTGGTGCGGAAGTAAAATTGAGGACGATAACCGGTTTGGAACGGTTTGTGACGTCCGCCTTCTTCTTTGGTAAGAATATAGGTCTGACCCACGAATTTGGTGTGCGGGGTGATTGACTTCGGCTTGGCAAGCACTTGACCGCGTTCAACATCGGTTTTGGCAAAGCCGCGAAGCAGCAAACCTACGTTGTCTCCAGCTTGGGCTTCATCCAGCAGTTTGCGGAACATTTCCACGCCGGTGCAGGTGGTTTCAACAGTCTCACGAATACCTACGCGCTCAATCTTGTCACCAACTTTGATGACTCCACGTTCCACACGACCAGTAGCAACTGTGCCACGGCCAGGAATCGAGAATACGTCTTCAACTGGCATCAGGAAGGGTTTGTCAACCGCACGGTCAGGCATCGGGATGTAGCTGTCAACAGCATCCATCAGTTCTTGAATCTGAGCTTCTCCTTCAGGATCAGCATTCAGAGCCTTGAGGGCAGAACCACGGATCACAGGAATTTCGTCGCCGGGGAATTCATATTTGTCCAGATGCTCACGAACTTCCATCTCCACGAGATCAAGCAGTTCAGCGTCTTCAACAAGGTCGCATTTGTTCATAAAAACAACGATCGCAGGCACGCCAACCTGACGGGCAAGCAGGATGTGCTCACGAGTTTGAGGCATTGGGCCGTCATAAGCACTCACCACAAGGATTGCACCATCCATCTGAGCAGCACCAGTGATCATGTTTTTGATATAGTCAGCATGACCGGGGCAGTCAACGTGAGCATAGTGACGGTTTTCGGTTTCATATTCAACGTGAGCGGTAGCGATGGTTATACCACGGGCTTTTTCTTCCGGTGCGTTGTCAATACTATCGAAGGAACGGAATTTGGCTCCGCCCTTCTTTGCCAAATAAGCAGTAATCGCCGCGGTAAGCGTGGTCTTACCATGATCGATGTGACCGATCGTACCAACATTTACGTGTGGCTTGCTACGTACGAATTTTTCTTTTGCCATTGTTCCTCCTGGAATTACTATTCCATGTCCTTGATTTATTCGCTATAAATGGATGAAATCGCGGGACGGCCATCCCGCAATTTCACCTAAAAACTGGAGCTCAAGACCGGATTTGAACCGGTGACCTCATCCTTACCAAGGATGTGCTCTACCTGCTGAGCTACTTGAGCCTGGTTTCGCCACCTGAAAAAGCGTGACTAAAATGGAGCGGGAAACGGGGTTCGAACCCGCGACCCTCAGCTTGGAAGGCTGATGCTCTAGCCAACTGAGCTACTCCCGCTAAGGCTATAAAAAACTGGTGGAGAGGGGAGGATTCGAACCTCCGAAGTCGTCTGACGACAGATTTACAGTCTGTTCCCTTTGGCCGCTCGGGAACCTCTCCACAGCTATGGAGCCGATGAAGGGAGTTGAACCCCCAACCTATTGATTACAAATCAATTGCTCTGCCATTGAGCTACATCGGCCTAAAGTTTTATCAATCAATTTCGGCACCAGTTTTTTGTCAATATCTTTTTTCTGGCTCACTCTATGTTCTGGTTTGTTATCGTGTCTGTAACCTTGTTTTTATGTACCCTGATCCTGTCAATCACTATTTTCTACATTCTGCAGACTTACACTCCAGCGATGATGGGATGATAGAACGCGGATTGAATGGATTACAGGGATTTGAACGGATTTCTGCTATGCGTTATGCGAATCCTATGAAGGCATCCCGGGCCTGACGGGGTGTATATCTCCAGGTTTCCACAAAGGCGGCAAAGGTAATGATTTTATAGCCAGAGATGGAGCTTTAGCGGAACCCCGGGCTATAGAATGGCAACCCATCGGAGCGCTGACATGACCATAAGGTTTAGATAGTAGATTGACAAACCATTATCATGAAATCTGAGACATCTTCGCATCCCCTGCGATGTTTGTGCTCCTCAGGATTAAGAGCATTTATCAATAGGCTGTGGCGCCTGTAAACTCGAGATATTCGATGGCGTTATACTAAGGAAGAAGCCTGGGAACTTGACAGCGCTGATCCAAGCTATAGATTCTCTGATAGTCTATAATGTCACTTCTCGTAGGATGAATTGAAGCGAACAATAGCATCCCAGTTTATCTTCCCAGAATCATCACAGTACTGATAGATAAATGTCCTGGTAAACACGTTCAGTATGTTATTGTATTTGCCTTGGAATTCCTCATTTCTCAGCTTTGATTTTCTACCCAGGGGCTCAATGATATCCAAATATAAGTTCTTGTCTCCAGAAATAAACTCCCAAAACCGCTGTCCACAGTATTTGTAGTAAATCCCATCTTTCATCGCCATAGAGCTTGTGCCATAACAGCACCCATTAACAAACTCAACATTTACTTTTGCATTTGAAGTCTGTAGTATCTTCTTAGCAGAAACAAAGTTCTGAATCATCTTTTTTACCTGATCGGAATTACCCCAATTGGGCCCAGACTTTATTGATACCAGGTATCGGGTGCCTTCATGCAGAAATTCCAGATCAATCCCCGCTGTCGCGGATTTCACGCCTCCATAGACCATGTTGTTTATGAATATCGCCAGACCTTCCAACCAGTCCCCGAACATTGCTTCTTCACTGGAACTAATAAACGCCTCCAGAAAACTTCTTACTATATCGGATGCATTCTCATAGTTCTTCACCATGAACAGGTAGGGATTCTTCTTCTTCAGGATTGAACTCAGGCTAAGTTTTTCCAGACCATCTAGTCTCTTTTGGTAAAATACTGGCAACTCCTGATGTATATAGTTTTCAATAAGTTGAATACTCAGTGTTTCCATAACTGTCACTAACCTCATTATAGTAATAACCCATGTTCTCGAATCTATCTTTGATCATATCAATGTACTCAGCAATGATATCAATTCCTATGGCTCCTCGATTCAAAGCTTCAGCAGCAAACATGGTTGTCCCCGAACCTACGAAGGGATCCAAAACAATGTCATTTTCTTGAGTGAATAGTTTGATGAACCACTCCGGAAGCTCTCTGGGAAACACCGCACTATGTGATTTATTGTAACACTCTGTGGCTAGCGTCAGAACATTCGTGGGGTAAACATAATCCCTTCCCAGCCAGTTTGATACGTTCTTTCCGAATCCACTGTTGTTCTTTGTAATATCTCTCTTCTTGTCGGTCTCAGAAAGATTCCTAAGCCTAGTATTTGCCCATGATCCCACGGGTACTTTAACGGCATCCTGGTACATGGCGAAATTCTTTTGCTTATTAAATTGAAGCAATCTTTCCCAGCTATCACGAAATCTATTTGGCCACTTCCCTGGATAACAATTCTTTTTATTCCAAATGAACTCTTCTGTCCATAACCATCCCTGTCTTCGCAATTCTAGAATGAGCTCTAGAACGTAAGTGCTTCTTTCTCCATTATTTACTTTCTCTTTGATGTTAAGAATAAAAGTTCCACGAGCTTTCAAAACCCTATATAGCTCCTGGCTGATAGGCATAAACCAATCAACATACTGATCAGCTCTAATCCCACCATAAGTATTCTTCCGTTGATCTGAATATGGAGGAGAAGTAACAATCAGATCAACATGATTGCTTGGTAATTCTTTCAGTACTTCAAGAGAATCCCCCTGGAGTATGCGATACCTATTCTTTGAAAGTGTATCAAGCTCTATCTGAAGCTGCTGGTATGCAATTGACATTCCTTCCTCCATTTTGAATATTTGTTCAACTTGAGTAGCAGGTTGATTCTAAAGGGTTTTATGTCAAGAAAAATATGCCTTCCACTTCACAATTCACCCCGTGAAAAGAGTCACTGAAATCTGCAAATTGGGTCACCGAAAACTGCAAATTCCAAAATAGATACAAATCCAAGACTCTAAATACTACCTAACGAAACACGTACTG
>Ga0265295_1004665_pt1 | contig 18218 bp, 12 predicted proteins | sample Munlansysbiofilm_FD_192503 | JGI IMG/M metagenome (GOLD analysis project Ga0265295, IMG submission 192503) | Leachate microbial communities from a municipal landfill in Southern Ontario, Canada - Methane capture system biofilm | ecosystem: Engineered > Solid waste > Landfill > Unclassified ...
TCGCCTGAGCGGCCTGCGCTCTTTTTTACCGTGCTCGGCGAATCGCCCATGAAGATGCTTCGTTACCAGCAGCAGTTTTCGTTTTTCGATCCGGACAAGATAAGCGAGGCGATTCGTTTCGTCAGCCTGGGTGATGATGTCGCCACGGGGACGTTTACCGAGGTTTTGAAGCGGATCACGCATGAGGTCGAAACCACCGCTCCGGCGCTGGTCTTCGTCGATTCGTTCCGCTCGATCATGCTTGAGGCGCAGCGTCAGTCCGACGGATCGATCAGCCAGCAGCAATTCATCCAGCAGCTGGGCATGCAACTTATGGGCTGGGAGACTTCAACTTTTCTGGTCGGTGAATATTCTTCAATAACAGGCCCATCGCCTATTTTCACCATGGCCGACGGGCTCATATCGCTTGAACAGAGCGTTTATCGGAATTCCATGGTGCGCAAGATTCAGATCATGAAAATGCGCGGTCAGGCCACCCGCCCCGGGATGCATACGTTCCGCATCACCGGCGACGGGATCGTCGTCTTTCCTGCAGTGGCGGTTCGTGATGACGGCAACCTCGCGGCCACGTCCCGCCGCAGTGGGCACGCGCAAAAGCGTCTGTCCATGGGCGTGCCGCGTCTCGATGAGATGATGGGCGGGGGATTGCCGTCCGGATATTCGCTCCTGGTCGCCGGACCGTCCGGTTCAGGCAAGACCATCCTGGCCACGGCCTTCCTGGTGGAGGGGGTGCGGCGGGGCGAGCCAGGCGTGATTGTCGCCTTTGAGCAGACTCCGAGCCAGTCCAGGACGCGCACCATCGACGATCTGGTCCGGGCCGGGAGCATTGGCCTGATCAATACCCGTTCCCTCGATCTGTCCATGGACGAGGTCATTCAGCATCTCATAAACCTCATTCACAGCATGAAAGCGACACGGGTGGTGATCGATTCGCTGTCCGGTTTCGAGCTCGCCGTGGCCCCGACTTTTCGCGAGGATTTTCGGGAGTCGCTGTTTCGCATGATTGCCGCGCTGTCCAACCTCGGGGTGACGGTGCTCATGACCTCGGAACTTGAAGACAGATATAGCGATCTGCGTTTCAGCCCCTACGGGTCCGCATTTCTCACCGACGCCATTATCGTGCAGCGCTATATCGAGGTTAAGAGCTGTCTGAAGCGGGTCATGGCGGTCGTCAAGGTCCGCGCCAGCGCTCACAGCAATGAGTTGCGGGAATTTGAAATCGACGATGGCGGCATTGTCATCGGCGAGACTTTGTCCGGCTACGGCGGTATTTTGTGCGGAAGCCCGGCGCTGAATCAGCCTTTAGCAGCGTATGATCAGGACCGACAATGCTGAATAAAGTTGGTTTGAAGTACAGGCGTTATACGTCCAAACGACCGCTCAGGAGACGTGCGTACGCCTTGCCGTCGAGTTTTAAGGCCCTGCAAACGCTTTCCGGAAGCAAACACGAGGCTGGCGAAAAGACCGTGCGAGAAGCAAGAACAGACACTCATGGCGAGGCATTTTCCGACAGGCAAGAGGAAGTTCTGAAGGTGGTCAAGAAGGCGTTGCGGGTGCGCAAAAATGCCGAAAAGGTCAAGATCGATTCCTGTTCGGAAATGGAAACTACGCTCCGGGAAGCAAACGAAAAACTCGTTGTCGCCTCGGTCAATGCGCATATGATGACCGAGGCGGTCGAGCGGGTCTCGGTTCATTTGTCCTACATGGCCGAGCATGATCTGCTCACCGGATTGCCGAACCGGGCGCTTTTGACCGACCGTCTGGTGCAGTCGATCTTGCTTGCAAAGCGCCACGGCAACAAAGTGGCGCTGATGTTTCTCGACCTCGACCACTTCAAGCATATCAACGACTCCCTGGGGCATGGGATTGGCGATCAGTTGCTGCAATCCGTTGCAAAGCGTCTGCAGGCCAGCGTCCGTAATTCGGATACGGTCAGCCGTCACGGCGGTGACGAATTCGTGGTCCTGCTTCCGGAAGTCGAGGATGTGCAGAGCGCCGCCCACGCCGCTGAGAAACTGATTCACAGCGTGGGAGAGCCCCATTTCATTTCCGGACAAGAGCTCCGCGTCACCTTGAGCGTCGGCATCAGCATGTATCCGGATGACGGTGTCGACGCCGAAGCGCTGATGCGCAAGGCGGACATGGCGATGTATCAGGCCAAAAAGGCCGGTCGCAACAGCTACAAGATATTCACCCCAAGCATGAACCCGAGTTCCAGTTCCGCCATGCGCAAGTCTGCCGAGATGGCTCTGAAGCGAGCTCTCGACCACGGCGAATTCATCCTGCACTACCAGCCGACGGTGAATCTGGAGACCGGCGTCATCACCGGCGCCGAGGTTCTGCTGCGCTGGGAGCGTTCCGATCATCAGCTCAACTTCCCGGCTCAGTTTCTCGCAATTGCCGAGAGCTGCGGGCTCATTCTGCCGATTGGGCAGTGGGTGATCCGTGAGTCCTGCAGGCAGGCGCAGGCGTGGCTGCAGGCGGGCTTCAACCTGAGCCGGATCGCGGTCAATGTCTCGGCGGTCGAATTCAGGGACAAGAATTTTTTGGCTGGAATTCGTGCCAGCCTGCGCGAGACGGGACTGGATCCGCATTTTCTGCAGATTGAAATGAGCGAGAACGGCCTGTCGCGGGATGCGCAACAGGCTCTGCCTGCCTTGCATGCGCTCAAGAACCTTGGAGTGCAGATTGCCGTGGATAACTTCGGCACAGGGTATGCGAGTTTGAGTTTTTTACGGGAATTTCCGATCGGTACGGTCAAGATCGATAAGTCTTTCGTGCACAACATCGAGGCCAAATCAGGAAAGGCGGTGGCCTCCGCCCTGCTGGCGATGGCGCGGGGCTTTAATCATCAAATCGTGGCCGAAGGCATTGAAACGCAGACGCAGCATGCCTTCTTCAAAAAACATCACTGTGCCGAAGGACAAGGATACTACCTCGGTCGGCCAATGGCCACCGAAGCCTTCGCGGCACTCGCTTCTCAAAGAAATCCCTCGTAATCCCCCCCCAAAAAAAATCCCCCCCCTGGTGGCTTATCAGGGAGGGGTATGCTCAACTCGTGATTTCGTTGCCAGGCGCCGCAATGAATGACGGGGTTGCGTCATCGTTAGCAAGGAGAGGCATCCGCCATTTGTCCGCGCCGCCGGCTATGTCACGAGTGTTTGCCGGAACCTGGAACTGTTCTTCATGATTGTTGTATCATGTTCCATGCCAAAAAGTGGCTTCGCTGACCGCCATTCCCGCCGAGCGGAAACCAGGCGCGTCTGTGCGGACCCTTTGGATGCTTGACGACGTCTTTTGAGGCCTTGAGCGCGGCTTGGAAGTCTCCAGAATTCAGTGCCGACAGGGCTTCTCCGGTCCAGGCTTGTTGCGGCATTGCCTTGAACGGAAAAAGCGATGTCTCGCATGTAAATTATTTCGACAATGCCGGGCGTGAAATCTTACAACTCTCCGAAATTTTTCTGATGTGCACAACTTTAGGGTGCGTAGGTATCATGTAATGCGCAGCATGTCCGTGCCGATGCCGTTCGGACTTGCTGGTACGTTCGTTGCTAAATGTGATGGAAAATGTGTTCATCATCAAAATTTTCAATCAAGACTGGGCACTGGATGCTTGATAATATGCAAAACGCCTCAAGGCAGGACAAACCATGTCGACGACAGAACAAAAAATCAGAAAATGGAAGCGTCACGCCTGCCTGTTTCCCTGCGGAATCATATGCGGGAAAAAAAAGGACACGATCGTATTGGGTCGTATCCTCAACATGAGCAGGCAAGGGTTCCTCATAGAGACGGATTGCGCCTTCAATGTCGGCGATGTCCTGTCGATTATCGCAAGTCCCGGAAGAGAAGTGGATGGCTATGATTTGAGTGACAGCTATCAGGGCCATGTCCGTTGGGGCCAGACCGACGAATCCTCGCTCATGGGCACGTATTCCTTTGGCGTGGAGCTTGCCGTTCCCATTGCTTCTCCGGAAGTGGACGCGCAGAGGTCGAACTGATCTTCTAAGATAGGGATTTGCTCCTGTCCTGTAAGCTCCCGAAGCATCCAGAGAGTTCAGGATGAACAAGGTCCCGCTCGAAGAATGATCCCGGATGGGGCGATACGGAAAGTTACCTGTCCTCTTTACGCTCCCATAAATCCTGAGTGGCACAGTTCTTTCATGTAATGGCCAAAATTATTGGAGTATTCGTGAAAGATAAGCGCCCGACGATCTGGTTGAACACCGACCTCGATTCCTATTTGCGTGAACAGGATGGCCCCGGCGGCGAGAAGTTTGCTTCCCGGGGGGAGTCCCCCCACATCCAGAATATCCCTGACGACAGTAACCGGGACCGGCGAAAAGCCATCCGTCAGGTGCTGTCAGGTTTCGCCGTGATTCACACCCTGGACCCCGACGGGCGCAAGGGGCGTTACCGTGTGGCTCGATTGCATGACATTTCGAGCACGGGCATCGGGCTGCGCCTTAACGCCACCGACCCGGACAGCTTCAGTAATGGTCGCGAATTCGAGATTCTTTTTCAGTTCTCGGAGCATGGAAAACCGCAGCATATGGCCTGCACCGCCTGCCGGCATGCGATTGAAGAGACGGGATTGGTTGTCGGTGCGATGTTCAAGAGCCCTCTAACGTGCGATATGCGAGCAATGAGCTGCAAATAAATAAGAGAGGTTGCATGCGAGTATGGTTACCGGACTGCGTTTACAGGTCTTTTCACATTTTTGCCGGCACAGTGGGACTGGCCGGATGCTTCGCCGGCAGCTCTGCGAGTCTGGCTCTTGGCGGTGTGCTCATGCTTTATAGTGGCGGCGTTTGTTATTTGCGGCGGGGGTGAGGAGATCGTTTCGTTTTGCGTTTGGCGCTTCCGCCTTAAAAGGAAAAAGCCCACTGTTCATCGGACCCAGTCGGCTTTTAAATTTTGATTGGGAAGCAGCTGCGGAACCCTTTCGTTACGGAATGAGCTGATTAAAGATGGCGTTAATGTTGTCAAGAATGTTCAGCATGTCGGAGGTCGACTCGCGCTGAATGTTTGTTCGGTGGAAAGTTTTCCGACAGGTATTTGAATTTTTTTACAACAATGGGAGCGCTGCCCCTATGATTGGCTCAACTTCGGGCACTACAGAGGCGCTTGGCGGCTTGAACGTTTAAGCAGGGCGGCTTTTTCAGTCTGCAAGATTTTTTATCGCTCATTTTGAGCGCGGCTGGCATGTATTTTGCTTATATCTACTAATTTTTGATGCTGACGAGTATAATATGCGCTAAATCGCTTATTTTTCGGTGCAAGTATGTTTCAGTAATGTTTACTATTTTTGTTTTGAGTGGTATTCCGCATGCATACATTCTATCATGGTGAGTCAGGAGATTTCCTTGGCGCGGTTGATGTTGATTCTGGATTGATAGGATTGGGCTTTGTTGCCAGACGTCGCCGGTAATGCTGAGTTTTCAGATTGCGCCTTTCAAGCCGGAGAGTTTTTTTTCTATCCGGCTTTTTTTGCGTCTTGTAACTGCTGGTCGGCAGGACTGTGCGGAATGTAGGAGGCGTGATATTTGCTAACGCTTTAAAAGGGTTGAATCCTCCCTCTCGTTCCCTTTTCAACACGTACTCATGACAAGAGGAAACCCATGCACGACAAGAGAAATTTCGCCCGACTGGCGACGCTATCACCCTGCTTGATCAAGCCGGTATTCAACAGCGCGCACTATTCCCCACTGCGCATCATCAATCACAGTCGCAGCGGTGTGATGCTGGAGCTGGATTCGCCCCTTGCCCTTGGTGATTACGTTGACATTCATTTTTCTCCAGACGCTTTGGAGTCAACGGGTTTTTGGATGAGGCGTTGCATTGGGCTGGTGCGCTGGTGTCGGGGCCAGGACGGAAATTACGGGGGGCGCTTCGGGGTAGGGCTTGAATTGACGAGTGGAATCCTGCTGGGCGCGCTCCCGAAATTTGTCGGTAGAGAACTTTGGAGCTGAAAGCCGCGAGCATGGTCTGGAGTTTGGATGCCAACCTCTGGCAAGCAGGTTTTGATTTCAATTGCGCACTGCGGGATGGTTTTTGATCGGCGATATTATGCTCAGCTATTTCTGAAATTTTTATTAAGATATCCAATCTTTGTTAGGGAGCATCAATGTGACAGCGCAAACAGAAAAAAGAAGGTCGCCACGCAAAGCTATTCTGTCACAATGCATGGTCAAGCGTATTTTTTTTAAAGAACAGCTTATTAACTCAAGAATTGTTAATTATTCTGTTAACGGTCTGATGCTTGAATCAGACGTTGCATTTCGTCCAGGAGACGCCGTTACTATCCATTTTTCACCAGAAATACAGAAAGAAACAAGTTTTTTTACTGATACACGCCTAGGATTGGTTCGCTGGTGCACCCCGCAGGACGGGTTTTATGGTGGATTTTATGGTGTTGGGGTGGAGTTGGCTGTGTCGTAGTTGGTTAAAAGTTGGTTTCTCGATCTTGTCTTGATCACTAATATGAAATTAGTATAGTAGTGAACTTGTTTTTAGTTGGATTTGTAGGTATAGTTTACATTGTGCTGGCCTGATTCGGCATTATTCATCAAAAAACAAAATATTTAGGGATTTGCCAATTGGCCCCTTTTGTGCATAAATATTTATACGGTGGTAAACTTGAATTTAATGAGGGGAAGATCATGAAGAAAATTATCGTATTGCCTTTTTTGATACTGGGAATTTTTCTTGGTGCATTGATGGCTTCAGCCGCTCCTATTGCCAGTTGGTCTTATTCAACTAATGGGATTTTTACTGAATGGATCGATACGGATAATGTAGCTATGAGTGCTGATATCATTGCGTCTAATCCCTTGAACCTAAATGGTGTTGATGGGTATCAGACTTTGTCATGGGGGAAAGATCGTGATTTGGGTTTATTTCCATTGAGATGGGTTTACACACCGGCTGATAACCCTAGTCAACTTTTATTGAATGAACGATCAGGGGTGATGTATACAAATGGAGATCCAGAACTTGCAATGCAAATTCGTCATATCAATGAGCCAGTATATGAACCGTTGTTGAAATCAGGTAGTGTTTATGCTGTTTTAAATTTAACACCAGATGGATATCCTAGCTTGCCAACATTTTCTACATCTCTTTTATTTGATTTTTTTGAAACACCTAATGTTGTGAATGGATTTCAAGATGATATTTTCGTGCTTAAAAATAAGTTTGATACTGTAGAATCGTTTCCATATGATGACGGTTATACATATACATTCTCCTTTTCCGGATTTGATTTGATTGGTGGCGATGCGTATGATTATCTTCTTGATATTGAATATATAGAGGCAGGTGACGAGGTGTATGGTTGGGTGACTTCGGAAGACGCTAGTCAGGCCTTGCCGACGTTCGTACAAATATCCTCTAATGCCGATCCCGTCCCCGAACCCTCCACCGTGCTTCTTCTCGGTGCAGGACTGCTCGGACTGGGTGCTGTTGCCCGTCGCCGTAGAGCGAACTGATTTCTGAAGACTTGCAAGCCTTTCAAGGCCGGGAAGTGTTAAGCTTTCCGGCCTTTTGCACTTTATTGGGTGGGCAACCTGGCGGATGAACAGATTGGCAATTTTCAAGGGCTTTACCATTAAAGCCTTAAATTGTTCCTTTTACGTTCGCCCGACCCGCCGGAATTAGGGTATCATAGTAACAAGGCCTGAAGTCGGGAAAATTTACACTTTGTTATGACATGATTTGGAAAATTTTGAATTTTGAGTCTGTATCTGCGTCAATGTGACCCATGCAGCGCTTGGTCGCCTTCAAGAAACACCTTTAGTTTAGGCACCTTCGCATGATGGTCCAGAAGATTGTTTATAGGGAGGTTTTTTGGGTATATTAATTGCAAATAAATTAAATATGACCCTCAAATTAAGGAGTGAGTATGAAAAAATCTTTTGGCAAAATATTAGCAACGGTGTGCTTGGTGATGTTTTTTTCAACTTCGGCTTCGGCGGTGATTATTCTTCCTGATCCAGAGATTCAATTTGTAACTCGAACTTATGATGATTTTTACTCTTATTCTTTTGGTGTTTTGGATTATTTTTATGGAGATACATATGCTTATCCTGGACCTAGCGCAGGAACTGGAACTCTAAATGGCATATTGTGGACAGATAATAACGGCAATGTTAAATCTTTTCCGTTTTATGATGCTTTCAGAGAGCCAAGTAATGAGCCAGTCGTTGAAGGTACCGCATGGGCTTTTGTTTCTGATGTTGTAGAATACTTAAAAGATACTGGTTCGTTTACTCCAGTTTTTTTGTACGATCTTAATCAAGAGGGAAGCAATAGCAATGTTTACGTTTCATCTTTGATGTATGTTACAGATGTTGATAATCAAGTAGTTCGTAGTTGGAGTCTTGATAATACAGAAGATGGATTTTTTGATAAATCTGATTACGTTAATGCTACAGGTAAAATTGATATTACTGAAGGTACTACGGTTACTAGCAATATAGGTGGCGGGGCTTTTGATTATCTTGTTTATGCAAAAGATATGGATTTATCAGTTTGGGATTTGGAAGGCTATAAATTTCATGTTGATGTATACTTTTCTGGGCTTAATAATGGTGGCGAAACGATAGTTATGACAAATTTGTACGCTCCATATAGGGATAATACACCCGTCCCCGAACCCTCCACCATGCTTCTTCTCGGTGCAGGGCTGCTCGGACTGGGGGCTGTTGCCCGTCGTCGTAGAGCGAACTGATTTCTGAAGACTTGCAAGCCTTTCAAGGTCGGGAAGTGTTAAGCTTTCCGGCCTTTTGCACTTTATTGGGTGGGTCATGTAATTCGGGCTTACAATCTCTAGGCCTAAGATTTCATCTCGCCTCAGCATTGATCAGTATTCGTAAACTGGACAATACGTGCAAAAATACTAAATCTACTCTTTTTTTTATCCGATATAGTATGTATAAGAATCTTCAACTGACGCAGGCCTTGCAGGGCTGTGAATCAGCCCACAGGTGGTATCTCTACCCGGTTCGGAGAAAATAGTGTTGGAAATCGTGCTGGCCTTTGGCGCCGTGGTAGTTTGCCAGTTCATGCAGGCGTTGGACGACTTTTTGAGTCAGTTCGGCGTTGTCTCCTTGGCCCATGGCGGTCTGCTCGGCTACGGCCAAGTCCTTGTGGCCAAGTTGCTGGTGGAGTGGGGCGGCGGGCGTCTCGGGTGGTGGGTGGTGATTCTTATCGCCATCGCGGCCATGGCCGTATCCGCTTACAAAATTCACAGCACTGGGACGCGATGGGTCTTTGCATTCAATTTTGGTATACTGTGCGGCATTGTCTACGGGGGGGTGTCCCTTGTGTGATTGCCGCGCAAGAGCTTTGGCGCAAACAGTCTTTGAAGGGCGTGCGCCGGCATCTATTATATTTTGCTTTGGGAGGTGAACGTGGACAGATCCATCGAACGCAGACGCACCATCCGTATCAGGCGGTCCGCCCTGACTGCCGCCAAGCTGGACGACATCGAGAAACCAGCCATCAAGATCGCCGAAACCAGAGAGGAGCTCTTTAATGCGTTTCGTCTGGTGTATAGCGAATATCAGGATCAGGGCTACATATCGAAGTCCCACCCCTTGGCAATCCAGTACAATGTATACAATTTTCTGCCGAAAACATGCGTCTTCATTTTTAAATCGTATCGGGATGTCATTTCGACAATATCATACATCCCAGACACGCCGATGTTTGGTCTCCCCATGGATTCCCTCTATCGCGAAGAAATAGATAGTCTCCGCAAGCAGGGCAGAAAGGTTGTCGAAATCGGTTCCTTGGCCACGGAGAAGAGTCTGCGCGGTCGCAATGTGGTCATGTATCTGTACAAGGCTATCATCAACTACGGCCTCATGACCGGTGCCAACGACCTGTGTCTAACAGTCAATCCCAAACACGTCCGTTTCTATGCCGACATCATGCTCTGTGATCAGATCGGCGAAGAAAAATATTATCCATGGGTCGGTGCGCCTGCCGTTCTCATGCGTGCTAATTTCGACACGTATGCTCAAAAGATGCTGGAAACATATAATTCGGAAAACTTTGAAACTGATCTTGCCTCGTTTTTCCTGAAAATGCATGGCTCCAAAGTCGATAATGATATCGACGTGTTCCGCTACGAACGCGAAGAATTTCTTGATTATGACGCCGCACGGTATTTGTTTCTCCAGAGGCCGGAAGTGCTTTGCAGCCTGTCGGATGAACAAATTGACTACTTGGAATGGTTTTACCACAAGGCCTTGAATGTGCCCTCTTCGCTGGTCTGTCCGGTGGATGGGGGCGTGTTTGCCGAAAACGGTGATGTTGGGAGAGCGTGATGTCCGGACATGATTCGTCGACGGCGGCAAGGGAATTTCAGGATCAGGCTTTTTCGCGGAACCATGGTCTTTTGACCATAGACGAGCAGGACGCTCTTTCGCGTGCGATCGTAGCCATACCCGGCATGGGCGGGGTCGGTGGACAGCATCTGATTTCCCTGGTCCGAACGGGTTTCCGCCATTTTCGACTGGCCGATCCGGACAGCTTCGAGCTGGTCAATATCAACAGGCAGTTCGGGGCCACGGCCCTTTCCCGGGGGCGCTCCAAACTGGAAGTCATGATCGAGCAGGCCAGAAGCATCAATCCGCACGTCCAAATCGATCCCTATCCCGAGGGCGTGACTGTCGAGAATCTCGACACATTCCTGCGCGGGGCCGATGTGGTGGTGGATAGTCTCGATTTCTTCGCCTTTCACATCCGGCGCAAGCTTTTCATGCGCGCCCGCGAATTGGGTATTCCGGTGGTCACTGCCGGGCCGCTGGGATTCAGCACGGCCCTGCTGGTTTTTACACCCGCAGGAATGTCCTTCGACGAATACTTCGATATCCGAGAGGGCATGAGTGACGAGGAATGCTACCTGCGTTTCGCCATGGGACTCTCTCCGCGCGGACTGCATTTTCGCTATATCGATCGATCGCGGGTCAGCTTGAAGCGCCGCAAGGGCCCTTCCTGCTACATCGCGTGTCAGGCCTGCGCTTCCGTTGCCGGCATGGAGGCGGTGCGTTTGGTGCTCGGGCGACCGGGAGTCCGTCCGGTCCCGGCCTATCTCCAGTTCGACGCCTATCTGCCCAAGTTCTTCGCAGGACGATTGCTCTGGGGCAACCGTAATCCGTTGCAACGGCTCAAGCTGGCCATTGCGCAAAAGTTTTTACTGGCGCGTGGGGAACGTGACGGCCATCAGCCTCCTGAAAAACCGGAAGGAGAGATGACCCTGCCGCTATCCGATGCCGCGTTTCGCTATATTGCGGCTGCGGCTGCTGCCGCTCCGTCCGGGGATAACGTGCAGCCCTGGATTTTCAGTCGCCAGGCAGATGGCTTTGGCGTGAGCATGGTGGAGGAAGCGGACACCTCTTTCTTTAATTTCAGGCAAGTGGCTACGCTCATTTCCTGTGGTGCCGCAGCGGAAAACGCGGTCCTGGCCGCCAAGTCCTTGGGATTTGATGCCAGCGTGCGCACAGAGCAGCAGATTCGCGCGATCGGACTGGTGGCGACGGTTCAACTGGAAGACAATGGCGAGGAAGACCCGCTGGTGGAAACCCTGTGGGAGCGATGCACAAACCGCAGGCTTTACACGCGGCGGGTCGTTTCCGACGGGATTATGGACCGGCTGCGCGAAGAGGTTCAGGGGCTCGGCTGCCGCCTGCACGTCGTGCGCGGAGAAGGACTTAAGCCGCTGGCGAAATTGATTTTTCAGGCCGATCGTATCCGCACGGAGCATCGCGGCCTGCATGAACATTTCAACTCCATGGTGCGCTTCACCCCCGAGGAGGCTCAGGAAAAGCTGGATGGCTTACCGCTCAAGAACCTTTATGGCGGCGCAGCCGGGGAAGCGTTTCTGAAGCTGACCCGAAGCTGGGAGCGCATGCGTGTGGCCAATTCGTTGGGTTTTGGGCGGATCGTGGCCATGCATTCGGCCAAGGGGATCGTCAACAGCGGGGCTGTTTGTCTGCTGACTACGCCTGGCTTGTCCTGGCGGGATTTTTTTGCGGGAGGGCGGGCGCTGCAACGGTGCTGGCTGAAATTGACCGACCTTGGTCTTTCCATGCAGCCCATGACGGCTATCACCCTGTTTCGCCTGCGCTGGGATCTGGAGGGATTGGACGGATTTGAACTCAAGCACCGCACCATGCTGCGCGAACTGTGGCCCAGATTCGACGCTCTTTTTCCGGATGCGAATTTCTCCCAGGACGGGCAGGTTATGCTTTTTCGCATCGGCTACGGTCGCGCCATCGAGCACGGCACACTGCGTAAGCCGGTGGAGGGGTTTCTGCGAGATTAACTTGTCGAAGCCTCACCCAGTGAGGTCAGGCTGCATGAATTGCGAGCGCCGTGGGAGATATCTTGCGGCGCTCTTGCTTTTGGCAACATGGCTTTTAATCAGGAAGGGGCTTGCGCAGTAGCGGATATTTGGAACCAATTGTCGGATTTCTTGTCACCAGACAAAAAAACCGGGAAGCCTGAGCTTCCCGGTTGGGTATGACTATTGCTAAAGAGTTTTAGTTCTTGCGGCGGCGAGCAACTGCTCCCAGACCCAGGAGGCCTGCTCCGAGGAGGAGAAGGGTGTTGGGTTCGGGGACTACATGTGTAATATCTCCAGTATTTTTCACGCTTAAAATTGCAGTTGCACCATCTCCATTTTCATTAGGTACTACTTCTCCAGCCTGCATTAAGTTAGATGTAACTGATGACTTGGCAATAATAGTGTCGTATTCAGTCAAGAGACTGTTGTTGATAGACCAAAAATCGGTATCGAAAAGTTCAGCCATTTGAAGTGTAAATCCGAAGATTCCAGCACCACCGCCTGTAGCAAATCCTGAAGTTACTTCAAACCCTGTAGCGTCAGCAGCTATAAGATTGTAATCTGCTATTGTTCCTAGAATTTGTGTAGGATCTAGTAAGTTCTGATCCGTGGTGTATCTTAGGGATACACTTGAATCAGCCAAATTTGAAAAGTTGATAAAATATTCTTGGCTACCGTCTGGATTTGTTGTGACTTGGTCAACATATCCAGTGAAATTAATGAAATCATAGTAAAAATATACTTTATTTCCATCAGAATTGACAACCGATCCACTCTGTGCACCGAAGCTAGCAACTCCCAGAATGCCTTTCTCGACAAATGTTGCGCCATCAAATACTTGCCCAAGATTATTGATTTGCTGCTCAATAACTGTAGGATTCCAGTATCCATCTGGGTTATCTGTTTCTACGTCATTAGAAATGATTTGATAGTCAAAATTTACTGAATCGTAGAGAGTGCCGGCATCATTATACTTATATCCAGTTCCAAGTTTTGTTAGGTCCCAAGTTGATATGCTTGCTGCCCAAGCGCTGCCTGCCAAAAGCAAAGTCATAAATGCCATTGCCAAAATTTTAGTAATCTGTCGCATAAAAGCCTCCATTTGAAGATATTTCAAGTTCTGTTTGTAGTTAGATAGCATGATCTATGCCATGTATTAATGATCTGTTTTTGTTGGGGATAGTTTGTTTTGATGGGCGGAAGAGTGCTGGAGTGTAAGGTTGTTCGACAGGGGCTTGGAGAAGTTTTTACAGTTTGGCGGTTTTGATTTGGTGGTGGTTTTTAGGGAGAGATTTTGATGGTGGCGGGTGAGGCGATGGGGGCATGGATTGCCGCGTCAGGACTCCTCGCAATATGACGGAAAAAGCATGGATTGCCGCGTCGAGGACTCCTCGCAATGACGGTTGTGGTGGGGCGTCATCACGCAGAGCCTGATTTTTGCGAGGCTGAAGGCCGTGGCTATCCATGCTTTTGTATTGTAAATGTGTGAAGATGGGTTCCATGCACGTGTCAGGCTTTGACTGCCTCAGGCTTCAGCAGCCTTTCTCTTTCCGTAAAACATCAGCATCGCCGCCGGCAGCACTACCATATCCCCTATCCAGGCCGTGATCATGATCAGGGCGCTCAGGCCTCCAAAACTTGCCGTGGGGGTGAAGTTGCTGAAGAGCAGCACGCCGAAACCCATGCTCAGGATGACGGAAGTGGCGCAAATGGCTTTGCCTTTTTCCATGGTCACCTTGTGCAGCGCCTCCGGGATGGGTAGCCCGGCGGCGCGGGCCTGGTTGTATTCCGTAAGGAAGTGGATGGTGTCGTCCACGGCAATGCCCAGTGCTACCACGGAGATGAGCGCCGTGGCCGTGTCCAGGGGGATGCCAAGGGCTCCCATGATTCCGAAGTTGATGACGATGGGGAATGTGTTGGGGATGAGGCTCAGGGCTCCGGTTTTGAGCGACCTCAGAGCCAGGAACATGATGACGATGATGACGGCGGCGGCCAGGGTCAGGCTCTGCACTTGGCCCCAGACCAGGGTATCGATGGTGTTTACGTCCTGCACGGCGCGGCCGGTGATGCGCACCTCGAGGCCCCCTTTGTCCTGCCTGTCGATGAAGTCCTGCAGGGCCGCAATGATCCGGGCCTGGCCCGCCGAGCTGTGTTCGGCGATGCGGATCAGGATGCGGGCATGATCCTGGTTTGGGGTTATGAAATCATCGATGTCGTCGGAATCGTACAGCAACAAGTATTGGGCGACCAGTTCTCGGCTATCCGGGATGCGGTAGAACTCCGGGTTTTCGTTGTGAAAAGATTCGTTCATGTCTTTTAAAAAATCCACGAAGGACATGGTTCGGTCGACGCCGGGCTGGGATTCGGCATAAATCTGCAGGGCTTCGATAATCGCAAGTTTGGCCGGGTCGCGGAAGGCGTCTCGTTCGTTTGCCTTCAGCGAAATGTCCACCGAGCCCACGCCGCTCAACCGGGTTTCAATGTAGTTCAGTTCCTGCCTGAAGGACGTGCTGGGTTTGAAAAACTCCAGGAGGTTGGTTTCAACCTTGATGAAGGTGGCGGACCACAAGGCCGAGGCAAGTACGAGGGCGGTGCATGCGGAGATGATCAGGGGTCTGGCCTGCACAAAGTTGGAGAGGTGCTGCAGGAAAGAATCGAAATTAAGCCCCTGGCGTTCGGGCGCGAAAATTTTGTCTGCCCGGCACAGGAGCAGCAAGGGCGGCAGCAGCATAAAGGAAAAGATGAATTTGAGAACCATCCCGGCTGAGGCCACATAGGCAAAATCCTGAATGGGCGGGATGTCGCTCACGGCCAGGGAGATGAAGCCCACTGCGGTGGTCAGGCTGCACAGAAAGCTGGGTCCGATGACCCGTTGCAGTATGGCCTCCAGGGCCTTGGCCGGGCTTTGGTGACGGTCCAGATGCGCTTTGTCCAGATGGGCGAAGATATGCACGGAATCGGCCAGGGCCAGGGCCATGATCAGCGGCGGGACGATGGTGGTTACGTTGTTCAAGGTGATGCCCAGAAGTGGCATCAGGCCCATGCCCGCGCCCGTGCATGCGGAGATGTTGGCCAGGGCCAGCAGGGTCAGCCGGATGTTGCGGAAGACCAGCCAGATGGTCAGGGTCACGAAGAGATAACACAGGGGGATAAAGACCGCCACATCCGCCCGCATGTAATGGCTGAGGCTGTAATTGGTCACGGTCCATCCGCCCATGAAAAAATTTCCGGTAACGTCCGAATGGTCTTCAAAGACAGCCCTGCTTTGTTCGAGCAATCGTTTGCGAAAACCTTCATCCTGATTTTTGCTCATATCGGGGAAGACAACGATGGCCGTGGTTTGCCCGTCTTCGGAAAGAAGGTTGCCGACATACAGCGGGTTGCGCAGAGCCTCCTGTCGCAGGAGTTGCAGACTGGCCTCGTCGTCCGGGATGTTCTCCAAAAAAGGTCGGACCTCGAAGTAGTCCTCGGCCCCGTGCACATAATCCACGTTGGCCAGGCTTTGCACGTCGCGCACGCCGGGAAGGGCTTCCAGCCTCTTGGTGATGTCGGCGATGGCTTGCAGGACAGGGAGGGTGAACAGGTCGGGGCTCGTAAATGCGACCACAAAAAATTCGTCATCCCCGAAAATGTCCTTGATGGTTTCGTAAAAAGCCACATCCGGATCGTCTTCAACGGTGAAATAATCCACGTTGTCCACGGTCTGCACCCTGGGCAGCTGGATCAGAAAAGGCAGCAGCAGCAGGATGGACATGATTAGGCACAGCTTCGGGCGGCGGGTGGCCAGCCTCGGCAGAAACGCAAGAGGTGAAGCCTGACTCGTCGATGAAACCGGAGAAGGGGATGGTTTATTCATTTGAAGATGTTCTCCTGGCATGCCGCCGATAGTGTGGTCATGACTGTTGCGCGGCTGGGACAGATGGTCATGCGCACATGCCTATACAAGAGCGTCATCAAAAGGACAACGCCACCTTGGGGGAACGGGAGAGATGGCCGATGGCGGCTTGTTTTTTTACGATGCTCCTTGCCTGATCGGTGTGTCACTGCAAAAAGCCGTCATCCCCTTGAAGAAGGGGATCCATGTCTTTTTAACTATCTGTAAAATTGGATTAACCTTGGCGGGTACAAGCCAGCCTATCCATGCTGAGCACACGTTCGGTGGAGTGACGATCAGGCTCTAGCGTAATTTTTTGCACTGTAGCCTGATCGGCAGGACGGAAGTCTAGACTGCTTCGATGCACAATCCAGGGTAGCAGCCCTTGAGTAGCGTCCGGCATTCCAGCGTCAGGTCCTGCAATATTTCGTCCTTGACGGACAGCATGTGCCCGATCAGGCATGCGTCCAAAGGATTTGGGGCGTCGTAGCCGCTATCCTTGAAAGCGCGCAGGATTTTGTCGTGCAACGCGATTTTTAGGGCGAGATACCTGGAGTTGAGATGCTCGTGGTAAGTGAAGGTGAAGCCGTTTCGGCCAAGGTTTTCTATGGCTTCGAGCACCTCTACCCGCAGGGCTACGGCCGGGGCGTTGACCCTTGGGTAATGTTTCTGTTCGCCGAAGGGCTTGAAACCGAACATGTTTGCATACAAACGGGCGTGTCTGGGATTGACCATGATGCAGACGTCATCGACGTCTTGAAAGATGCAGTACAGGAAAATCAGCTTGATGAAATTTTGGACCGCGCTTCGCGATACCTTGCGGCCGTCGGATGCCAGGGAGCCGATTTCCAGAATGCGCCGCCCCTGTTCGCGCAGGCCACTAAGTTCGTTTTCGTACAGGTCGTCCATGGGCAGGCCGAATTCCCGGCAGTCACGGACAACCGTGGCCGTGGACCGCACCTTGCTTTCCGCCTTGGCCAAAAAGACAATTGTGTTAGGAAGCAGATGATGCTTGGTGAAGAGAAGTTCGCTGGTGCTTTCGGGTATATAGCCTGCCTGCAGGTACTCGTGGTACAGTAGGTTGAAGGCCTGAAGCAACTCCTGTGCTGTGTCGGCGATTCTGAATTCGTACTCGGCAGGTTCAGGTTTGGCGGTCGTTGCGGCGTGAATAGTCGGGACAAGATGTTGCCATTTTTGGCTGGTCAGGGGCATAGGGTCCTCCTGGGTGTCGAAATGCAAGTCGGACCTAGACCAATGGGTAGGGGATGGCAATAAGCATTTGTGGTGATCGGTTCGTTGGTGGCGTGGGCCTCGGCCCCGCCGGAACCGAGAGCCACTCCGACAACGGGCCTTGAGGCGCCGGTGGATTAATTTGTTGGTTTATTTGGAAAATTTGATTGTTTGGATTTGTTTAAACCTGGGTATCAGTAGACCCGTTATCGCGAGGATGAAAGCCGGGGCCATGTTGGGCAATCGCCTGAGATTTATGCCTTTGCTGTCTTGTCGCAACCAAAGAATTGAAGATGGATTGCCGCGTCGAAGACTCCTCGCAATGACGTCTGCCGCGTCGAAGATTCCTCGCAATGAACGTTTGTGGTGATGCGTCATTGCGAGCCCCTTGGGGCGTGGACTCGTAGGGCAATCGCGCGAAATCCATGCCTTTCCACCTCCGCCATGCCTTCAATCCTTCATGTGTCAGAAATGATACACAGCCTTGAGAAAAGCCTGGTCGTTGTCGCGGTAGCGGCCGAAGAGGGTGTCCTTGGGCCCGAAGAAGAGGTTTGTGCCCAGGGAGAGTTCAAGATTCCTGTAGTACGTGAGGATCGCTTCGGGGGTCAGGAAGGAGCTGCCGTCGTGAAGGTCCACGGCGTAGCTAAGCTTGAGCATGAGGTTGCCGCGCCAGAATTCCTTGTTGAGTTCGCCGTTCACGTAGAAGTTGTCGCGGCGTAGGAAAAGGATGTCGTCGTCATATTCGAAGACATGTTGGTG
>Ga0265295_1004666_pt1 | contig 18215 bp, 27 predicted proteins | sample Munlansysbiofilm_FD_192503 | JGI IMG/M metagenome (GOLD analysis project Ga0265295, IMG submission 192503) | Leachate microbial communities from a municipal landfill in Southern Ontario, Canada - Methane capture system biofilm | ecosystem: Engineered > Solid waste > Landfill > Unclassified ...
AATGATTTGATCCTTTTTGTTTCCTTGCTAAAGAACGCTGCTCAACCCTTAACATTTTCATTGAAGATTTAAAGAAATCTTGGTTCTTGAATTTCTTTCCATCTGAAGTTATAACTAAATCTTTGATCCCCAAATCAATACCAACAGTTGTTTCCAGTTTTATTGGTTTTTTCTTTGATTTTTCTTTTTTGTTGTCTACTAAAATTGAAATGTAGTATTTGTTAGTCACTGATTTACTTATAGTTATAGTTTTTATATCACCTTTAAATTCTCGATGATAATCAATATCAACCATTTTAAGTTTTGGAATGAAAATTTGTTTTTTATCATTTGATAGTTTCACTCCTTGAGGGAGTTGAAATGACTGTTTTCCATATTTTGATTTAAACTTTGGAAACCCTTGTCCCTTAAAGAAATTTGTATACGCATTATCAAGATTTCTCATTGTCATCTGTAAAGCTTGTGATGGACAATCGTTTAACCAAGTTAAATCTTTCTTTAAATCAGTGATTTGTTTGTTTAAATCAAAACAGGTTAAATGTTTTTTATTTGCAGTATATGCTTGGATTTTAGTCTCTAAACCTAGATTATATACGAATCTAACTTGACCAAAAATATTTAATAACAATTCTTTTTGGTTTTGATCTGGATATATTCTATATTTGTAAGACTTTAACATTTACAGAAAACTTTTTTTATTTGTAATTATATATTAATTTGAAAAGGTCACTTTTTTCTATTTTTGATGGACTTGGGTGTTAAATTTATTTAACATATTAAAAATCAATTAATTAAAAATTAAAAATATTTAAAAAATAATTTGAAATTCATCCAACAAACTATTAAACCCTAAAGGGTAAAGATTTTTTGGTTTTCTTTCAAAAATCATATAAAAACAGTGTGTAATTATTTTTTTTTATCTTTATATGATTCTATTTCATCATTTAGTTTATCTAAATCTACAATGTGATAATCATCTTCATCACTAAATATTTCTTGTTCAATATTAGTATCACCAGTATTTATACTTGATAATTCTTCTCTTATATCTTTATAAAAATCTTTCATCTTTTTTTGTATATCATAAAGCATTTTAATAGAATCACGTATTTCTTTTTGAAATGTTCCTACTGCTTGATACATGTCAGGATCATTTATACCCATATCTAATTGTTTCATTAGATTTATTAATCCTCTTTTTGAACAAAATAATGAAAATTTTAAATCAGCTAAGGCAAGTGCATCATTTTTAACAATATTACTAATATTTCTTTTTTCTAATTCTTCAGCATTTAAATATAAACTAGATAAACAACTTAATGTTTCTTCACAATCTGATTGTATAGAATCTATTTCTTCTTGATAATTAAATACTTCTATATCATTAAGACCAGGTAAAAGATCATCATTAGGAAATAAATCATTAGGATTTAAATCTAATTGTTCATTCAATCCCTTCATTTCTCCTTCTAATGATGATATATTATTTCTTAATTGATTTATTTTCATTGGATTCTTTTTTGCCATATAATATTAATTTTTATTTTATATATTAAAATATGATGAACTTATATTTATTTATATATATTTTAAATTAATAATTATTAATAATGATATTAGATTTAATATTTGAACAAATTAATTTTATAAATGGGTTAATTATAGATTTAAATGATATACCTGATAATGATTATTCTAAGTATATACAATCGTTATGTTATAATAAAATATTTAATATTAATGATGTATCTGTTGTTTTAGATAACGATGAAAAAATAATAAATATTATAACTGACAATGGTGTAAATCATATTGATTTTAAATTTTTTAATAATAGTACAAAATTATTTAATATATCTAATATTATATCAATTGATAAAATAAGAAAATTACTTTTTAATAATACAAATAATATTATTTATGTTATAATAAAATATACAATAGATAATAATAAAATAAAAATTGATAATATAGATGTTAAAAAAATTGAAAATTTTAATTGGGATAATCTAACTATACAAAATTTAGGGAAGGGTCAATTACAATTTAAAAATACATCTATTACTAATATATATGATAATAATATCAACAGGCAAGATTGGTTAAATAGATTAAAAAATGAATCTATATCATATTACGATAAAATGATATTAAGAATAACAGAGTATAAAATGGAGTGGGAATAATTATTTAGTTATTTAATTTTAAACATTAATTTATAATTTGAATATAATTTATTATGAATATATGGATAACTAAAAATATAAGATTTGGGTATAAATACACTCTTAATAAATCATCAAGAGAAGAAATATTAAAATCTACCAATTGGTTAACTAGTTTATTAAAAAATAAAGCCAATAATGATGATATTTTTATATTATCTGGTGGGTTATTTTCAAATACTAACCCATCAGTAGTAGCTATAAATGATGCTCATAATTTTTTATTAGAACTAAAAAAAATCTGTAATATTTACTTAGTAAACAGTAGTAAAGATAATAGACTATTTGACGGTAACTATTTCTCAACATTAAATATATTTAATTATGTAAATATTATAAATGACATAACAGATATATCAAATATTACAATAATACCATTTAATAAAATAAACAATAATGGTATATCATTGGATGTAGAATTAGGATTGTTTAATGGTGATAAAATACCAAATTTAATGCAACTAGAAGAAAATGATGGTGATCAAGGAGTTATCGTTTATAATGATATTAAACAAAAACATATTTTTTTAGAAAATAAAAAATCACCTAAACATGAAACAATCACAATAAATAATATAAAAGAACTTAAAGAATTAAGTGATAATATTCCAAATAATCATATTCATATAGTTATTGATAAATCATTAATCGATAATTATAAAACACAAACCGATATATTACTATTTAAAATAAATCCAGTTAGTATAAAATATACTGATGATAAATATGATGAAATTGTAGATGATGTTAATATCAATTCAATTGATGTTGATGAAGCTATAATATCACATATAGGATATAATAAAGAATTATTAACTCAATTTAATAGAATTAAATTAATTTTAGATAATAAATAATTATTTAGCAAAAATTTCTAACCACATAGACTCATTACCATATAATTTACCTTCTTTAATATTAAATTGTTTTATATTAAAATATTTAGATATTATATTTTTCCATTTATCAGGTGTTAATATAACTTTGTTATGTTTAAAAGTTACATCTTGTTCTATTTTAACAGTTATTAACAAACTATTACCTATTCTATTTAATTCACCGAATATATAATCTAATTGTTCCTCATTAAAATAATGCAAACCTAACCTACTATAAATTAAATCAAATTCTTTACTATCAAAAGGGAATTCTTTTCTTGTATCATGTTTTATACAATTTAATCCTTTATTAATAGCATTATCAACATAATTATCATCTATTTCAGTACATATAACATCATATCCCTTACTTTTAAGATATAATGAATCTTCTGCGTTACCACATGATATTTCAAGTATTTTTGAACCTTTTTCAAAATTATCTTCTATTATATTCATTAATTCATAATCTACATTATCCTTTAAATCTAATAAAGGAGAATTAACTATTTGTTCATTAATATATTCATTATATCTTTTAATCTTCATAATAGTATGTTTTTTTATTTATATATTAATATTTAAAAATAGTTATATCGATTGACAAAATTTCAGTTTATTTTTATTTTTTATGACATTTTTTCTTAATTTTTCTAATGGTATATCATTTGATAATATGTTATTAGAATTGATTAAATCACAAAAAATAATTTTAAAGCTATGTTAATGATAAGAAACAGACAGAATTTACCAACTATGGAAAGTTTTTTAAATGACTTTTTTGGTTTACCATCACTACTAAATGAGAAATATGTAAATAGAAACTTTGTAGGTGATGTAAATGTTGCGGAAAATGAAGACAATTATGAATTGTCGGTTGCTCTACCTGGATACAAAAAAGATGATGTATCTATTGAAATTGAAGATAATGTTCTTGTAATTAAGAGTGATGTTGAAAACAAAACTGAAGATGAAGGAAAAAATTATGTAAGAAAAGAGTATTACAAGAGATCATTTGAAAGAAGATTCGTTTTATCAGATGATATCGATATTAATAAAATTGATGCTAAAATGGAAGATGGTATTTTAAATATTATTATTGATAAGATTAAAGAACTTAAAACGGAAAGTGTCAAAAAAATTGATATTAAATAAAAAGTGGGAATTTTCCCACTTTTATTTTTTACATGTATAATTTTTATATATAGTAAAAAATAAAATACAATATGAAATATTTAATGACATTTGAAAGTTATTCAATTTTAGGATCAACTGAATTGATTAAAATATCTAATGATAAAGGAAAAACAATTGAAGTAAATGCTAGAATAGATACAGGATCAAAATCGTCTAAAATATCAGCAGATATAGCAAAGAAATTAAAATTACCAGTAGTTAAACAAAAGAAAGTTTGGGGACCACTAGGTGATGAAGACAGAGTATTTGTTGAATGTCAAATGAATATTAATGGGATTGAAATAAAAACTGAAGTAGGTATAGCTAATATGTCAGATATGTCATATGAAGTTATGATTGGTAGAAAAGATATAGAAATGGTTGATGGTATCGTAGATATTAAGAAAGGTAAAGATAATACAGTTGATATTGAAGATGTTCCAGTTGAAAAAGAACAACCTGTTAATATTATAATGACTAAAAAAGATTTAGATATTATTGGTAAAAATAGTAATGTAAATGTAATAGAAAGACTTAATCCACTACCTGATGATTTAGATAAACAAATAGATAAATTATATCATAAATCATTAAAAGATGATTATTGGAAAGGAATTGATAAAAAATTTCCAAATTATAACTCACCAAATACAGAAGATAATAAAAATGCTGTTAATTTTATATTAGGTAAAATGGTAGCTAAATATATTAATGATATTGATTGGGATAAAGTGGGTGATAAAATGTATAATAAAATAAAAGATGCTTTAACATAATGAAACCAAAAATTAAAAAAATGAATAAATTTATAAAATTTATAGTTTTTAATAATGTAATTGCTATAACGTTAGCGCCTTTTGCCATATATATTAGAGATGATAAAATAATGAATAATGAAAAAACAATTAATCACGAGAAGATACATTGGAAACAACAGGTAGAAATGTTAATATTACCTTTTTATATTTGGTATTTAATTGAATTTATAATAAGATTATTTATTAATGGTAATAGTGCATATAAAAAATTATTATTTGAACAGGAAGCATATAATAATGATAAAAATTATAACTATTTGAATAATAGAAAAATGTATAGTTGGTTAAAATATTTTTAAAAAACATGCAGAATTATGATATTATATTTATCTTTTTTTTATATCTTTGTATTGAACTAAAACTTTTATTATGTACTTTTTAAATAATTATAATGATATTCTTAGTATTATACGCGATAGTATTAGGAATTATTTATCTAATAATCAGTTAAAATCTGTTGTATTAGGTATGTCTGGTGGTATAGATAGTGCATTAGTTGCTGCTATTGTTAAACCAGTTTGTGATGAACTAAATATCCCTCTTATTGGTAGATCTATTACAATTGAATCTAATAAAGGAGATGAAATTGATCGTTCAATTAAAACAGGACTTGCTTTTTGTAAAGATTTTGATCATATTGATTTATCAATAGGATATCGACTAGTTATTTATGATATCAATAGAAATAATTTTAAATACGACAGTGATAATTTTTCTTCTAAAATTAGAAACGGTAATGTTAAGGCTAGACTAAGAATGTTAACACTTTATAACTTAGCTAGCTTAACAGGTGGTATTGTAATGGGTACAGAAAATCTTACTGAATATCATTTAGGTTTTTTTACTATAGGTGGTGATGAAGTTTCTGATTTTGAACCAATAAAATATCTTTGGAAAACAGAAGTTTATAATTTGGCAGAATGGATGGTAAATAATGATTTAAAAACTAATATCGAAAAAGAAGCATTACAAGAATGTATTGATGCTAATGCTACTGATGGTTTGGGTATATCTAATACAGATTTAGATCAGATATTACCAGATTGGAGAGATAGACATTCTAATACTAGAAGTGGATATAAAGAAGTTGATGAAATTTTTATCAAATTATTCACATCAGATGATAATACATTTAAAGAATTAAAAAATCATCCAGTTATACAAAGATATTTAAGAAGTGATTTTAAAAGAAAAAGACCAATTTGTATAGAAAGAGAAAAATTCAAATAATCATATTTATATATAATAAAAAATAATTTATTATATATGATTCTAAGAAAAGAAAATTTAAAATCTGGTGATGTATTACATTGCACATCAAATGGTTGGTTAGGAAAAATAATTAAAAAATTTACAAAGAGTAAGATCAACCATACCGCTTTGGTTATTGAGGTATGGGGAGAAATATTTATAGTTGATTCTCAAAAAGATGGAACAAATTTAAGATCATTAGATAATTGGAATAAGATGTTTAATTATGAATATAAAATATCTAGACCGTATGATTTTAGTGTTGATTTAAGAAACAGAGTAGTAAGTAAAATTGGAGCAACACCATATGATTTTATATCATTAATATTATGGCAACCTATTTATATTTTAACTGGTAAATGGCATGGACACACAAGAAAAGATGCAGAAGATAAAATGTACTGTTCTGAATTTGTATCATGGGTTTATTCATTAAATAATTGGTGGGAAAATAGTCCTCAAATGGTATACGAAGAATTATTAAATGATGATAGATTTAAACTTATTTAAAATTTTTAATATATAAATTTAGCCGTGGTATCATGTGATTTCACGGACCATCCGAATCGTTAGATTTGGATGTCTAAGTGAAGGTGAAAACCCTTCCACCATTAATCAAAAATTGCTGAAACTATTAATGGTATCTAGTTTAAGGAGAAGTATGAATAAGAGATAGCTTCATAATATTCTAAATAGACTTCTCCTTATTCAAGGATAAACTTTTTAATTAATTAATCATATAAAATAATAAATACTGAAATTATTTAGATATTGTAAAATCATAAATCATTTAAAATTAATAACATGAAAAAATTTATCATTAGATATTTACTATATTTTTATTCTACATATATTGTAGAAGAATGGGATATATTTAAACCATTTGGTAAAATTATTATTTACCCATTTTGGGTTGTTAGATCAATAATAATGTGGGTATTATCTCCATTATTTATATTTGAGTATTTAATTATAAACTCAAAATATTATAAAAATTTTCAAATTGAAGTTAATGAATTATTAAATTAATTATCTATAAATTACAATAAAATGATAACTAAAATTGTTAAAATTAAAACAAATAAAGGTAAAAACTTTATGATGTACAGATTAAATTTTTATTAAATTGGGTATCTTTTTTAAAGAAAAAAAATGGTAAACTTCCAAAACTTTTTAATACAAAAAAGAAAGCTAAAAAAACGGAAAAAATTAATATCTTTTTATCTAAAAATTAAATTATAAAATAAATTATAAAATTATGAATACAAAATGGTATGTAATTAGAACAGTTACAGGAAAAGAAAAAAAAGCAGTTGAACAATTAGAAGCTGAATTTAAAAATCCTGAATATGAAGGTAAAATAAAACAAATTCTAATACCAATGGAAAAAGTATATATGTCCAGAAAGGGAAAAAAATATACAACACAAAGGAATTATTATCCTGGTTATGTTCTTATTGAGGTTGATCCTAGTATAATTGGAGAAATTAAAAATCTTAATAAAAGAGTAAATAATGTCATTGAATTTTTAGGCGGAGAAAAACCAATTGCATTAAGACCTGATGAAGTTAATAGAATCTTAGGTAAGATGGATGAATTATCCATGGCTGATGAAAAAACATTAGATATATATCATATAGGAGAAAATGTAAAAATAATTGATGGTCCATTTGTAGGGTTTGTTGGTAGCATTGATGAGGTTAATAATGATAAAAAAAGAGTTAAATTAGGTGTTAATATTTTTGGTCGAAAAACTCCTATTGAATTAGAATTTAATCAAATAGATAAAAATGTATAATTTATTTTTAGATGATTTAAGAACTCCATTGGGTGTATCTTTATATAGTAGTAATCCAATTTATAAGTATGAAAAATGGATTATTGTTAGAAATTATATTGATTTTATTAATATTATTATGGAAAAAGGTTTACCAAATCTTATTAGTTTTGATCATGATTTATCAGATTTTTATAATATTGACGGGGAAAAAATTGAAAAAACTGGATATGATTGTGCTAAATGGTTAGTTAATTATTGCATAGATAATAACTTAGATTTACCTGATTATTTAGTACACTCTTGGAATAATGTAGGTTCAAAAAATATAGTTAGTTATATAGAAAATTATAAAAAAAATAAAAGAAAATGATTAAAAAAGTTGAAACTACAAAAACTATTATTACAAATATAAAATTGTGTGATGATTGTGGTATCGAAATAAAAATAGATATGGCTTGTTCAGTTGCTAAATGTGAAATATGTGGTAAAGATTTATGTGATAAATGTATTGGGCATGAAGCAGATACTATTGGAGATTATAGGGAAGTTTATTGTAAAAAATGCTGGGATATAGGTGAGAAATATAGATATAAAATAAATGAATTAGAAAATTCAATAGATGATTTATATTCTGAATGGCATGAAAATTGTTTAAAATAAATTAAAAACAGATAAATTATTATCTGTTTTTTTTATAAAAAGACTATTTATTTTTTATATATAATTATAAAAAATAATAATTAATAATATGAAATTATGGAAAAAATTAATGTCTTTTTTTAGTAAAAAAGAAACAAAAAATGAAAAAATAGAAATAATATCTGATGTTAGTCCAAAACCATTAACATTAAATGAAGAAAAATCTATTGATAAAAATGTTGAGGTAAAAACAGCAACTCCTAAAAAAACAGCAACTCCTAAAAAAACAGCAACTCCTAAAAAAACAGCAACTCCTAAAAAAACAGCAACTCCTAAAAAAACAGCAACTTCTAAAAAAACAGCAACTCCTAAAAATTTAAAAAATAAAAAATAAATTATGAAGATCATTAATAAAATAAAAGATTTCTTAAAATTAAAGATATTACCATGGCTAACTAAAAATTGGTTAGAAATAATAAATTTAATTGTATTATTTATAATATATTCAATTATATATGAAAAACCAGGTATGGCATGGGCTGAAGTTATAGGTGGACTATGGATATTTGTACTATTAGTGTATTATATATTCTTTAAATTATTCGGTTTTAAATTACCAAAGAAAAAATCCTAACAAAAGTTAGGATTTTTTAATAATTTATTATTCATCATCTTCTTCATCATCTTCTTCATCAATTTCAACAGAATTATCATAATATTCACCATCGGTATGTTCATAATATGAACTACTATCATTATCTGGTCTCCAATCCGTATACCTTTGATTTTCATCTGTATAAACTTCTATAGCATCATCTCTATCTAAATAACTATTATACCAATCTGACCAAACTGCATATCTACTTTTAATGTATTCATCATTATACTCAGAATATGTTATATCATCACCTGTATAATCTTCAACCATATAATCTCCACCTTTTACTTCAATTGCATCACCATCTTCAACATATTCTTCACCATATTCACACCATATCATACTATTATCTGCATAATCTTGAGCAATATATGCTCCATATCTATCCGAATAAAAACAATCACTATCTAATCTATAATCATCACCATAATCACACCATATTAAATCTTCTTCATTATATGATTCTCCATAATAATCAACATATATACCACTTACTTCATCAGAATAGCTACCATCAGTATCTTTTAATTCATAGTAACTACCTTTATTTATATCATTAGATAATATTTCATCTTCATGGTAATAATATGATAAAGTATCTAAATATGGATATTCACCATGATCTTCAACTCCCCATACTTCCATTTTTAATGGTTTAATTGAATTATCTTTTGGATCAACTATATAAGTATGTGAACTACTATCTTGATGATTTTTATATAACCAACCTTCTTTTCTTGCATATTGTTTAAATAATTCAAAATCACTATCCAATACAGTATATATTCTATCCATAAATGTTCTACCACTTGGTCTATCTAAATCCCATAATAATGCTCTTCCTCTTATTTTATCATCATCATTTTTATCTTTTAATATCAACATTCTTACTCCATTTTCAGTATATAAATCTAAAAAATTTTCACAATCATCATATCTCATACATGAATTATTTAATGTTCCGTCACCTTCACTATATTGTTTTTCATTATACCAATATTTTATATCATCACCTGATACAATTTCAAATTTTGATGTATCTCTAAATGATTTAAATATATTTACGAATGTTTCTATATCTTCACCTGGTTTACCACTATTCTCAAATTTATCATCAAATAGTTTTTTTATTAGTTTACCAATTTTTATTTTTGTTCTATTTTTTTGAAACATAATTGAATCATTTCCTATATAACTATAATAATCTAATGATTCTATATCATCTTCTGAATTATAACCTTTATCTTTAATTAAATTATCTACAACTTTAGGAACTGTTATAAATGATACCATATCAATTCCACTATCATCTAAATCTATATAAGATATTTTAGAACTAAAATCAGAATTTTCAGAAGATAAAAGTTCTTTACTGATATTGTTATCGTATTCATTTTCAATATTTTGTATAATACTTCTTAATCTTTTAGAAAAGAATAATTTAATTTCTTTATTTTTTACTGATTCTACTAGTAAATCTAATAAATATTCATTAAAATTATTTACCATTTTGTATAATATATTTTTAACATATATATTAATATTTTAATCTATATTTTCATCTACATCGAATCCATTTTCATCATACCAAAATTCACAACATGGATATTCTCTACCTTTATCATCTAAATGTACCCATACTTTATCATTTATCCATTTAAATGGCTTATCTTCATCTGTTGGTAAGTATTTTTCTTTTAATGGTGGATGATATGCATCTTCATCTACATAATTATAATTACATTCACATCCTCTATGTACACAATCATCACATTTATAAGGATTACCATCATTAGAATAACCAGGTGCATATAACCACACCGCCATTTTACCACAATCACATTTTTCTTTCATAATTTATTATAGATAAAAATTTATATATTTGTTTTATATATAAATAAAAATTATATTATAAATATGAAAAATTATGAAAAAGATGAATTCAATAAAAGTCTAATAGCTTTAACTATAATATGTTTACTTAGTTTATTTGTAACTTACATATTGTTTAAATTTTTATATTCTAGTGCTTCAGTAGAATATAAATATTTTATTTTAGGTGGAGCAATTGCTGGGTTTTTTGTTGTTTATAAAATGTTGGATAAAACATTTTATAAACTTTTAAATTCTGGTATATCACTATACAAAAAATCAAGCACAGATAAAATAAAAATATTAGAAGATAAAATTTGTGATATTTTATTTAAAGAATTCAATCAAAAAGAACCACCTTTTAGAATGCAAAGATATATTAATACTGATTATAAATTCTCTATATGTTATCCAGATATTTATAAAATAACAGAATCTAATATATTTGTTGTTGAGGGAATAGATAAATTTCTACAAGAAAATTTAAAAAAAGATTATAATAGAGTATTACAGAATAATGATGGAACATATATATCAGATGTTAGTTACAGTTATTTGTATAATGATATAATATATAATAATGATAATTTATTTTATATAACAGTATCAGTAGTACATTTAATATCAGATGAATGCGAAAATAAAAATATAGACGAAGAAAATATAGATGACGAAAAAGAAAAAAAGAAATTAGATTGTTTTGGTGATTTGAGTGAATCTTATATAAATTTACAGTTAGAAAATGCAGAAAAAGTAAGTCATAGATACTTATATCATAATAATTCATTATTTAAGGAATTAATAATTAAAGGTGAAACTAAAGATGGATTTGAAAGAAAAATAATAATAAGAGGTACATTAGTAAATGATAATATGGCTATAATAATCAAATATTATGCTTTAAAGAATGCTTACTATAGAGGTTTAGAAACATTCGAGAAAGTATTTAACACGTTTAAATTTGTAAAATGAAAAACGAGTTTTATAATTTAATATATAGTTAAAAATAAAAATAAATAATATGAAACACATTAAAACATTCGAACAATATAATTTTAATGATGAACAACTAAATGAAGAATTATTTGGTGGTGGTATTAAAAAATCTATAGAAAAGATAGAAAATATTGATAATATGTCAGATGAAGAATTAAAAAATTTATTTATGGAAGTTTTTGAAAAAACTAAATCATTAACTAATATAGCAGTTAATCATTGGAAATTAGTTAAGAAACAATTTAATGATAATAAAATATCAAGAGAAAAAATGATTGAACTTTTAAATAAAATTAAAGAAGATTATATTAAAAATAAAAAGAATGGATATTTAGTTTTTTCTCAAGGACAAGTTTTATATAAAGTTTCAACTGCAATGAAAACATCTATGGGAGATGGTCCTTCATATGGATAATAAGATAATTTAAAAATAAAAAAGGAGATTAAATATTTAATCTCCTTTTCTTTTTAATATTTTTATATCTATATCATCTAATTTATCAATACCACATTCATTTATTTTATCTAAAATATCATCAATATTTAAATTATTTAATCTATAATTATTAAAAAAATATTTATTGTCAAATAAATCTAAACCATCTATATTTTTACATTTAATAAAGTCTAATGATACATTATCAATTTTATATCTTATTTTACCATCTAATAAATTAATTAATTTATTAATTTTATAACTATCTGATAATAAAAAGATATATTGTGTATCTTCTATAACATCACTTTTAATATATGTAATATCTTCATCTTCATCTGGAAAATGATTGTCTTCGTGCATATCAATATATGCATAATCATTATCAGTTATATTACTAACATTAAATATTTTAAGTCTATATAAATCCATTATGGTAAATATTTATTTATTAATGAATTATCAAATTTCATTAAATTTCTAATAGCAGATGAACTAATATGTTCATATTTTTTATCACATGGTATATATAAAACTTTTGTATCAGGTTTTATATCTTTAATAAAAGACAGTTGATTAGATTCATAATCTAAATCTATACCATTTCTTATACCTCTAATTAAAGTTACATCAACTCCTGTATTTTCAATATGGGTTATATAATCGGTTATTAATCCATTATATTCATCAACTTGATGGAATTCTAAACAATTTGGTATAACAATCTTTCTTTTTTCTTTATCAGGATTATTTCCAAATGCCACAATAACCTTATCGAATATTTTTTCTGCCTTTTTTAAAACATCATGATGCCCAATGTGGTAAGGATTAAAACTACCTGCATAAATACCAATTTTTGGTTTTCTTTTTTCTATATATGAAATTAATTGTTCAATATGATTATATCTTTTAGCAACGGTTTTTAAAAATTCAATTCTTTTTTTCCTATAAACATCATAAGGTACAAATTGATATTCTTTGAATATTTTATGTTCATAATCAATTAAATCACCTATATCAGAATTTATAATATCTCTATCCAATAACCAAAACAATTTACTTAACTCATCAGTTGGGATTTCTGAAGAAGATGTATCTTTTATTATTAGTGAACATCTATTACGTATATCTAAAGGTATTTGTGTGTATTCGTTTAGTAATTCAATTGATTTTTCTTCATTATTTGATTTCTTTGGATTATAAACAATATCATGGAAATACGAACTTATTATAAGTATATCTTTATCTATATCACTCAAATCATTAATAGATGATATCCTATTTAATAAATAATTTAAGTGATCGATATTGTGATAATATCTATGTGGCTCATTCCATTTAGATAATATATCATTAACTATTTCTTCTGATAAATATTTATAAATTGAATTTTTCATAATTTATTATTTTTACAAATATATAAATAATTTTTTAATATAAAAAATAAATTATATGAATAATATTAAAGATTTTGGAGATTTTATTAATGAGAATAAAAAAATGAAATATAATGAAAAGGGTAAATGTCCAGTATGTGGTTCTAAAAAATTAAAATATAAAGGTGGTGATATGACAGACAATACAGATGAATTTAATTATAAATGCAAAAAATGCGGATTTAAAGGAACAGAAATACACGAATTTAATCCAATAGATATACCTAAATTTTCATACCATGTTAAAAGAAAAAAGAATAAAAATGATGGAAATGATGATTTTCCGGATGTGTATTAATAATTCATCTTTTTTTAATCCAATTTACATAATTTTTAACTTTTTCATTTGATAATAGTTTATCAATTGTATTATAATATTTACCTAATTCTTTTTCCGGTATTAACTTATGAATTTCAGAATGGCAATCTTTTTCACAGATATAAATACCTTCCTGTAATTGTTCATAGGTATAATTTTTTCTAAACCATTTATTTGTATGTTGAGATGTTGGGATTAAATGATGGAAGTTTAGTTCATTTTCTCTTCCACATAATTCACATTTCATAATTCTATTTTTATTTTGTTGACCTACCAGGACTCGAACCTAGACTAATAGAACCAAAATCTACTGTACTACCATTATACTATAAGTCAGTTTAAATTATATATTAAAAAATTAATATAAAGTTTAGAGCACTGTGTCGGACTTGAACCGCTTCTCCTGCTTGGCAAGCAGGCACTTTACCAATTAAGCTACACAATGCATTTTGTACCTTGGGTGGGAATCGAACCCACACGCTACTATTACTTCGCACCAGTTCCTAAGACTGGGGTGTCTACCATTCCACCACCAAGGCATATAGTACACTCATCACGATTCGAACGCGAAACAAATGGTCCGTAGCCATACATTTTATCCAATTAAACTATGAGTGTATTTTAATTACAATAATTCTTTATCATAATTGACTTCTTTTAAAAGATATTTATCACCAAATTTATTTTTGATTTTATCCAACCACCATTGGGTTTTTATTTTAGTCATCCAAACAATATCATTACCTTTTGTCTTTCTGACACCTTTAATAATTAACCCTTCTTTGACATCAAATAAACCATCTTTAACATCCTTTATAAGACTTTTATTATAGTTACCATGATAAACTAGTCTAGGTATTCCTAAGTGATTAAAATCGTCTATAAAGTCTTTTGGTGTAACCCATCCTTTTTTATACATATTAACATCAAATAATACAATATCCATATTATCATCTGTTTCATGATAACCTGCAAAAGATTTTTCACCAAAGTATTCAGAAAAAACAACAAAATTTTGAATATTTCTATAATTCTTATTATCCACAAAAACTCTAGATAACCCTTCATTATATTTATTCATAAATATTTTTACGGAATTACCAAATTCTGGATGATTTTCATCTATAATTTGTTTCTTCGTTCCAAATTTATAAAATCCTCTTTTCTTACTCCATTCACATCTTATATTTGAACCATCCAATTTATCAAATCCCCAAACCGTAGATCCAAATTTAATTTTATTCCAATATTCTATATGCGGGTACTGTTTCATAATTTTTATTTTTTAAGTTAGTGGAGCAGACGGGATTCGAACCCACATACAGACATAGGATGCAAACCTACCGCTCAGCCAATTGAGCTACTGCCCCATTTATTATTTGATCTCCTGACTGGAATTGAACCAGTATATCAACTATACCACAGTTGCATTTTACCATTAAACTACAAGAGAATATTTGGGTGTGTAACAGGATTCGAACCTGCGATGGTAGTAAACTACTATGGGGTCACAACCCATCACCTTCGACCAACTCGGCACATACACACCATATAAAAATTGTCAAAAAAAGACTTTAAACATTTAATATATAAACTATCTAAGATACGGTTTAGGACCCGTTATAGCTTCGGCTAAATGACCACTCAAGAATTCGCTACTCTTGGGTGGTTTCTTTTTTCGTGGAATTGGTGGGATTCGAACCCACAAACTCTATATCCTTAATATAGTTGATATTCCAATTCTCTACAATTCCATAAATTAAAAGAGTATTAACCACCCTTTTGTATTACGTAAAAACTTACTAGGTTTTTCTATCTCAATCTGTAAGGGAAACAGATATCGTTCCGAATACTAATTAATACTCTTTTGAAAATTAAAAATTTAAAAAAACATTCAATTTGAATGTTGAGCAGTGGAGAGGATTCGAACCTCCGACGTGAACTTTATCTGACTTGATTGGCAACCAAGTGCCATCGACCAACTAGGCGACCACTGCATTTTAATTATTTGATAAAAATTGAGCGATAGGTGGGATTCGAACCCACGATGTGATTTCTCTTTCTTGCTTGGAAGGCAAGCGCCATCGACCACTAGGCGACTATCGCATTAAAAAGGACAATCCCGATATGAATGTCCGTACTTAAAGATGGCAAACTCACCTATCGGGAAATAGGTTTGTTCCATTCATTTGTCCTTTAGTACCCGTTAAGGGATTCGAACCCCTATCTTCCACTCCAATTACGATTAGTTGCTTAGAAGGCAACCTCGGTTAAACGGGCATTTAATATTTTAGTACTAAACAGTTCTGTACCCCTGATAGGAATCGAACCTACATTTTCATCTCCATTTACGTCTAGTAGTTTAGGAAACAACTTCGGATACAGGGGCATTTATTCGAACCACTGGTGGGATTCGAACCCACATTTTCAACTCCATTACAGATAACTGTTTCGAAGACAGAACTGGTTACAGTGGTAAATTTTGTACCGTGAGTGGGGATCGAACCCACGTAGTCTTACGACACTGCTTATGAAACAGTTGGATGAACCAGCTCTCCTATCACGGTATATTTAGCGGAAGAAGTGGGAGTTGAACCCACTTAGGTTTCACCCTAGCCTCGGTTTAGCAAACCGGCACATTACCATCCTGTCCTTCTTCCATAAAAATTCTATATTTAATAAAAATTGTGGAGTTACGGGGGATCAAACCCCGATCCGAAGAGTGCAAATCTTCAATTTTCGTCAATTAAACTATAACCCCATTATGAACTACACACCAGCTAAAGATTTGTTTGTTTCTACGCCACAAGCACAATGCAACCATTCACTTTGAGTGACGCTGGGCTGGTTCCTCAACCCAAAATTTCTTATATTTATTGTAGCGTTTATATCTCTATCATGTTGAGAACCACATACTTGACATGTCCATTCTCTGTCATTTAAAGTTAAATCTTTATTTATTGAACCACAATTTGAACATGTCTTTGATGACGGATCGAATCTACCAATCACACTTAAGTTTTTTCCATACCACATTCTTTACTACAATTTTTAACTCTAAATTGTAATAATCGAACTATAAACGGAACATAAATTATATAATAATTTAATAACCAGTCGAGTATGCACGATTTGAACGTTTCCCCGAAATCCCAAATTTCGTATGCTACCTGATTACACCACATACTCGATAAATCCCAACATGTCAAAGAACTATATTCTTAGGTGCTAGATGGGAATCGAACCCACGAAGACAAGATCCACAATCTTGCGAAGTTAACCAACAACTTCTCCTAGCACAGTTGTCCTACAAGGAATCGAACCTCGACTTTGTGGGCCAAATCCACACGTCATTTCCATTAGACCATAGGACAATATATTTTAAAGAACGATATTAAACAAAAAACCCGAAACTTTTTGGTTTCGGGTGTGTTTTCTTGTTTTTAGTATAGAAAATTTACATTTCTCTTACTAACAAACAATATAACACACCCATTCTACCTGGACGACTGATATGAAGTTGTCCTTGTAGGGTTTGAGCGGGTGCCATATGTCTGCTAGTCATTAACATTGTTTTAATCTCCTATTATTTTTAGTTATATATTTAATTTAAAAGTTCACTTTTTTCCATTTCTGGAAATATTTCTTATTTATGATACAAAAGTATAAAAGTTTATTTAATCTGCCAAATTTTTTATGTTCAAATGAATGTAATCTATTTCTTTTAAACC
>Ga0265295_1004667_pt1 | contig 18212 bp, 12 predicted proteins | sample Munlansysbiofilm_FD_192503 | JGI IMG/M metagenome (GOLD analysis project Ga0265295, IMG submission 192503) | Leachate microbial communities from a municipal landfill in Southern Ontario, Canada - Methane capture system biofilm | ecosystem: Engineered > Solid waste > Landfill > Unclassified ...
AAGAACTTTTTGCAGAAGGCCGAGGCGACCGAGGGTGCATATTCTTTGCAGCTGAAGATATCGATATACGCTGCATTGGTGTCGTTGGCGAAGTGAGCAGAGAGGAGAGAGGTCTCGATGAGCTGGGTCATCGAATACCCGGCGACTCTGTCGTTTGGACCGAAGTGGATGATCTGCGGTTCGCCGAAGCGTTTCATGTCGATCAGGTCGGCAAGTTCCAGTACGAACTGGTGGATCTTGTCTGCGTCACGAATTGTTGCCGGGTCACACTCTTTCAGGTCGATAGAGGTGCAAAGACCCCAGCAGTCTTCTTTCTTAAACTCTGCAATGACCTCTGCGTCGGTCAGGTGATTTGCTGTCATCTGTTTCATAGATAAAGTCCTTCCATCGTGGCGTGTCTGCAGCCCCGCGGGGCTGCATCCCACCTCAGACAGACTTCTGCCTGGGGCTTCATCTATGAGGTTTAGCACCGTATTTTTCCTTTGCTGGAACCCGGCTTATTTACTCCCTACAGCACACGTTGGATAATAATAGGTCAGCATTTCAGCATTTAAATCTTTCTCTCGAAAAAGTCCGCGCAAAATTGCCAGATTCGCCATCTGCTGACTTATTTTTGTTATTTTCGCCATCTGCGCCCCATTTTAGCACAAAATCGAAATCAGGACGATTATAAGCCACAGAATCAAAATCGGCACGATTAAACGCAAATAAATAATCCACGCCGTTTCAGGCGGTGCGCCCTAAAAAACAGGGTGAAAAAAACAAATCGGGGAGGGTCTGGAACTGGAGGTTTTCCAACCTGCAGGACCGATAAAAAAAAGGGGCGGAGATGAGAGTGGACCGCAGGCATCAGGTGATCTTATTCAGGATCTGGATCACCGTTCGGTGAACAGAGGGGGCTTTTTCCTCGGCGACCGTATCACGCAGATTTTCCAGGATCCTTTGAAGCGGTCCTTTGACAGCAGGATCATACTCGTTCAGATGGGAGAAGACGGAAAGCAGCCCGGTCGTCATGTACTCATTGAGGGGAGCAAGACGCAGGAGGGCACTTTCCAGAAACGCACGGCCTTCTTCTGTTTCAAGCGAGATTTTTCTATTCTGGGCAAACCGAAGATAAAGTGAACGTGCAAATCCTGTCTGCTCGGGATCGAAGGCTTCTGACGACTCGATTATTTTCAGATAGCGAACCGTATCAGGCGAGCTGGTGCCGGAAACTGCCGAGATGAAGTTTTCAAACGGGATCGGATGCATCTTTGAACGCTCAAGTTCGGCATTCAGCATCTCCATACGGTCCGGGGCGCTGCTCGAAAGATACAGGGACAACGCGGTCATCCGGTCAGTTGAACAGACCGCGTTTTCATATCTCTCTTTGAGCATTGAGTGGATCTCCTGAGTATCCAGCCCTGCAAGCAGCGTAAGGATCAGGTTTTTCACACTCCGGGTCTTGAAAATCCTGGCAAGGTTCGCCGGTGAGACGGCCGTCTCCGGAGGGGAGGAGTATGCGCAAAGAAGAGCGTGCAGCCTTTCCGTCCGGGATCGGGCAACTGCCGACATGAACCGCCGTTTTGCCTGGTAGAGTTTTGTGTAAGAGCAGGCGAACTCAGGATCGCTCACCGATTCAAACAGCGTCAGGGGCAGCGCTCCGACACGTTCCATCACTGCAGAATCGGAAAGGACCCGGATATACTCATCCACGAGACGCGGCGAGGGCTCGCTGTTTTCATCACGGCAGAGCCGGACCATCTCCCGCTCGAAAAGCGTGCAGTGGATCAAAAACGAGATCACGACATCCGTATCATATCTGAGCTGCATATAGAGTTCGTCATCGGATGCGGAGGTCTCCATCTTCAGATAGGCGGCATGATCCAGATTCCAGACGGCAAATGAAAATGCTCCGGTGCACGGGACCTGAAAAGTCAGCCGCTCCGAGTCGATTTTTTTCAGGAATTCGCAAACGACCTCGCCTTTATCATTGATGAGCCTGCCGGTGAACGGAAAGATCCAGGGATTATTGCCGGCAGGGATCTTCTGCGAGACAAAGATCTCGGCGGCATCGTTTCCGGGATCATAGCGGGCAAAAGCCGAAACTACCGGATATCCGGTCTGTTTGAGCCATCTGTCCGCCATGAAGGAGAAGTCGGTCCTGCCGACATCTTCCATGGCATGCAGCCAGTCGCGGGGAGACGCGTTTTTCCCGGAAAACCGTTTATGATACAGATCAAGAGCCCAGGCAAAAGCCCTTTTCCCCAGCATCGTCTCGATCATCCGGGTGAATTCGGGAGCTTTTACATACGTGACCGAGGTGATGAGATCGTTTGGATCATTAAAGCCCGAAGGTTCTATTGGCATGGCGACCAAACCGGTGTCCAGGGAAAACGTCCCGGTCCCGGGAGTGTACATCTGCATGATGTTTTGGAGTCTGACATACTCTCTTCCAAAGAGGAAGGCCAGATACTCATCCTCCATCATTACGGTAACGGCTTCATTGAGCCAGATCGAGAACGGCGTGTCCCCGGTGACGCTCGACCCGTTGAGATTATGATAGAACTCATGCTGCTTCACTCCTATCAGATACTCAAATGACGGGTCCGTGATCTCCGGATCCGGCATGATCCGGCTGGCGATGATCGTGGTATTGCCGGTGTTTTCCATGCCGCCGAAGTCGGAGTTGTGCATCGCGATCTCGCGGTATACTTCGTAGGGATACTGATAACCGCAGACCAGATTTTTCATAAGTGAGGCGATCTGCCGGCGGACCGGTTCGACCGCTTCTTCGAGTTCTTCCGGCTCTGCGCCGCGGGCCAGGGCGTCACGGACTTTACTGAGTCGGTATATCTCATTTCGCAGATCGATCGATTCATACCGTTCGGGACCGGTGTAGAGGTAGGTCCAGAGAATGCAGTCGGCCATGATGTCCAGCGCCGTTTTGGCAGATGCGGGATCCGAGCCTTTGGGTCCGAGAAGTTCAAGTCTGACGTTTTTGCCCCCGGGATAGAGGAAGTCACGCGAGAAGGTGTCCCATGTCCCGACGCCGAGGAAGAAGAGGTACGGCGGCATGGGTTCGTTGTTCTGATAGGTGATGGTGTCGCGGAGTTCGTCATATCTCATCCGTTCGCGGATGACGTTTCCGTTCGAGATGAGATTGGTGTACCGTGAATCCGCAATGATGGTCGTGGTCCATGTGCATTTGGCACGCATATCATCAATGCAGGGAACGATCCGCTGAAAACCCCACTGCTGGCACTGGGTGATCATGGTCCGGGGGAGGCCTGGCGGGGTGACATCGAAGTAGATCCCTTCAAGGATGTGCGAGGTCGGACGGCAGGTGGTATTGGTCACGATCTTGAATTCGGTTCCTTTGGATAAGGGACGCTGAAGAGTGACGGTGATGAGGTCGTTTTCATACGTATACTGGACTGGACGCGTGTTCTGCCGGATGCTTTCCACTTCAAGATTTTTGGCATTGAGTATGAGTTCGCTGAGTTTGTCAGTACGAACGGTAAAGGTCGTTTCTGCAGAGACGCTGACGCGTTCTTCGGTTATATCGAATGCGGCGGTGATGTGATCGACACGGACGGGCGGTTCGGGAAATTCTGCCGGATGATATCTGTAAGTATCTGTCATATTCTGCTGTAATGTCAGTTGGGTGTCATATCAGATAAAATCCAACGCCAAACCGGCCCTGGGACGGATCAGACCATGAGGCGGGAATGGTTCTCTGTCCGGCCGGCAGAAGATTTAAAATACGATCGGGTTTGAATATCTCACAAGAACTCCCGAAGTGACTCTATGGACCTCAAAAAACCGCTATTCCTGATCGTGCTGCTGTTTTCTCTTGTTATCGCAGCCGGATGTATTACATCGACCCCTGTTTCGCTGCCGGACAACCCCGACATGACCCTTGTTTCTTCCTTCGAAGCGGGAGACCGGTATATCGCTGGCAACTACACCGTGATCCTTCTGGAAGGATCCTATCGGGAGATGGGACGGCAGTATGGCGGTCTAATGAAAACCGAGCTTCTCGCCGAGTATGCAATGCTCACGGGGGCGCTCAAAGAACGCGGATACACCCTCGATTATCTCCGCAGTTATGCGGCAGCCGGCACGCAGTTTCAGCCTGAGCGAATGAAGGAGATCAACCGCGGGATGGCAGAGACGACCGGACTCACCGAAGAGGATATCTCGATCCTCTACTATGGTCCGGCCCTCTATCTCTCCATGCCGCCCGGCTGTTCCTACCTCGCCGTCTGGGGTGATTACACAACAGACGGTTCGGTCGTCCTTTCGCGGAACTGGGATCTGCCCGATTTCGTGGAGCCGTTCAATCCGTATTATGTGCTTGCCGTGTACCGGCCGACGGACGGAAGCAACGGTGTCGCGACTTTCGGCCCGGCAGGCTCCCGCCCCGAGACGCTGATGAACAGCGCCGGGCTCTTTATCGCAGACGACAACTCGGGTCTCCCTCCCGTTTCCCAGGCTGACCGCCCGGATATGGTCTCTGAGTTCTTCCGCCTGATGCTCGATTACACGGATCTTGACGGTTTGAAGACGGGTGTTTTGACGACACGCCCGGATTATGCCTGGATCGTTGATATCGCCGGTCCTGAGGGGGCATATGTTTTAGAGGCAGAGCTTGACGAGACGAAGGTGCGGACCGGGGACGGGGTCGTTGCCGCGGCGAATCATTTCGCGGATCCGAGCTGGGATCTGACGACCCCGCCGGCAGACCACTCGCTGACCAGATATGAGAATCTGCTGAGCCAGGCGGAGGCGGCAAAGGGTACGATCGATGCCGGGAAGATGACGGCGATCCGCGATGTGCTCATAGAAGACGGCGGGGCGACCTTCCGTCACTCGATCCTTGAGGGATATCTCTACTCATCGAACCACCAGGCGGTTTTCGTTCCGGCGAACCAGACCCTGTGGATGAAAGTGATCGATCTGGACTGGCAGAAGGTGGAGCTCGCTCCGCTGTTTGCGATGTGAGGGACCTCCTCATTCTTTTTTTTTGAATCGGGCGTGTGCGGTGTTAATCACAATCTATTTCGTGAAGAGTATGGCTGGGTATGGACACATGAGATAAAACCAACCGCGAATCTCCGCGAATTAACGCGAATCGCATTTTCCTTACGTTCGGGTGCTCTGCTCCGGCTGATCGCCTACGCCGGAATCGCACCCTCTCTTGAAAAATGCTATAGGAAAAACCCGCGTGCGGGTTTTTCTGTTGTTTCAATATTTTTTCGATTACATAAAATGAGAAGTTAACTGAGAGAAAAACCGGCACGCCGGTTTTTCCTATAGCATTTTTCCAGACGGCGTGCGATTCCTGCGTAGGCGATAAGCCGGAGCAGAGCACGACGGCGCAAGAAAAATGCGATTCGCGTTAATTCGCGGAGATTCGCGGTTAAATAATCTCTTTTATCCACACCCAGTCATCCCCTTCCCGAATTGGATCCACACCACCACCTACTATTTGGATCAAAAAATATCCGCCCAAACGAAAGTGTCATTTTAGTTTGGACGGGTTTTTATGCCCCCGCCGTTATCTTCTCCACCAGCCCCTTCGCCCGCTCTTCATCCATCGTAAACGACACGACCTCATTTGTATCCGCGAAATACAGACACACACCAGGATCCGTGCCAAACAGACGTTTTGCCCACAGGAAATACACCGCGAGCTGCATCTCATATCTCTCCAGCTCCTTCTTAGCGGGCCTCCCGGTTTTATAATCGATGATCATCCAGCTCCCGTCCGCATACTGCACGAGCCGGTCGATCACCCCATTCAGCGGCGTTCCCTCGAATGAAAACGCGACCACCTGCTCGCAGATGCTTTTCACCGCGTTCTGCATAACAGGTGAAGCAAGAAACGCCGCATACTTCGCCGAAAACTCATCCGCCGCCGCGGGAGGCAGTCCGTAGCGTTTTACCGCCGCATCGGCCGGCTTTCCCTCAAACACCTCATGGAGGGCCGTTCCCCGAATCATCGCGGCCTCTTCCGCCGCCGACGGAGCAGACCTTCGTTTGGCCGCCGTCATGCTTTGCAAAGCCTCCTCCTCTTTCTCCGGCATCGGGGTGTCCGTCCAGCCGTCCGGGACCTCCGGCCTGATTCGGCAAATGTCCCCCGGTTCCGCCGCAACATCGGTGATAAGCTCTGGAAGATACGGGCAGCCGCCGATCCCCGCATCATACATCTCCAGAAACGAATTCGTCTCTGGACCATTCTTCCCGTCGGTCCCGCAGATCACCAGATGATCCCGTGCCCGCGTCATCGCGACATAAAACAGCCGTTTCCTCTCCGCAAGCAGCTTTGCCTTTGCTTTTGGCGTAAGACACTCCTTCACAAACGTTTTTCCGGATCGCTCTCCCAAAAGCTTCAGCGATATCCCGGCACCCAGCTTCCCGTCGAACATAAGATCCGGGACCCGCAGATCATTCTGATTCCCCGCGAAACAGAGAACGACAACCGGAAACTCCAGCCCCTTTGCGGAATGCACCGTCAGGATCTTCACGCGGTCATCTTCTCCGCCCGCGACAATTCCCTCCCGCTCATCGAATCCCTCCTCCATACAGGTATCCAGTATCCCCAGATACTCGTAAACCGAAAACGGCCGGTTCGCGGAGCGTGAACGGGCGATCGCGACCAGCTTCTCCAGATTCGCCGCTGCCTCGCGGCCGAAAGGAAGCCCCCCGTACACCGAAAGGATCCCCGACTCCGCGATCACCCGGCGAAGGAACAAAACCAGCGGCTCGTGACGGATCTCCTCATGCCAGCGGGCGAGAGTCTCGACGGCGCGGCAGATCTTCCCATCCGGATCAGATGCCGCAGAGCTTTTCAGCCGGGTCATCAGACCCTTGCGGGAACCGGCTGCCGCCCGGCAAAGTTCAGCATCCGAGATCCCGAACCAGGGCGACCTGAGCACCCCGTAAAGAGGGACATCCTCTTCCGGATACACGATCGCCTTCAGCAGATTCGTAAAATCGAACACCTCCTGCTTTGCATAGAAATTGCGTCCCTTCTCCTCGGTATACGGGACACCGTAAAGATCCAGAGCATGCCGGAGTTTATTCAGATGGGTGTGCGCCTCGATCAGGATCGCCGTATCCCCAAACCTCGCCGGCCGCGGCGTGCCGTCCTTTTCATAAACGGTGAGCCGCTCTTTTGCTATGGAATCAGCGATCCAGGACGCGAGATGTTTCGCCTCGCGGATCATCATCTCTGCCTTGTTCCCCTCACCCCGCGGCCTGATAAGAGTCACCGACCCGCGCTGGCCTTCTCTGCATGCCGCGAGCTTTCCGTATCCTGCCTCCCAGATCTCCTTTGGATCCGCAAACACGGTTGAAAACACATGATTCACCAGCCCGATGATCTCAGGAACGGTCCGGAAACTCGTGTCCAGCTCCACCGGTTCGTGCGCGAACACCGTCTGGAATGCATTGAACCCCGAGACATCCGCCCCTCTGAAAAGGTAGATCGACTGCTTTGCGTCGCCAACGATAAACAGCCGGTTGGTCTCCTTCGGGTCCCCGCAGAGGATGCGGATGATCTCTGTTTGGGCCGGGTCATTATCCTGGACCTCGTCGATGAGGATGTACCTGTATCTCGCATTGAGCGTTCTCTGGATCTCCCCGTTTCTGATGAGGTCGCGGGTCTTTCTGATCAGATCATCAAAATCGAGAACACCCCTGTGCTCCTTTTCCGCTCTGATCTGTTCGTGGATCGCCCGGGTGATCCTTCCTAGAGCGGCCAGTACCAAAAGAACGCGTTTTGTACTCCGGTCCACGTGTGCCGGCAGTGTCGGAAGCGTGAGAAGGATCTTCTGCACAGCAAAGAAGTGATCGAGAAGATCTGCCGAAAGCAGCTTCTCTCCCTTTGGAGTGATCGGTTTTGCCAGCTCTGCGAAACATTTGTCAAGATCGCGGGGCTCTGACTTTCGAAGCGCCGCCTTACGCTCCCCGAGTTTGTACATGTTCGTGTTCTTCGCGTAACCTGCCGCTTCTATCTCCAAAATAAGGGCGGCAATTTTTTGATCCGTGCAGATCCAGTCACGAAGAGAGGAGAGGACCTCCTGCTTTGTCCCGGTCTTCAAAAGCCCGGCAAACATTTGAAATCCGTTGTTCGCGAAAAAGGCAGGGTCATCGATATTTTCGAGATATGCATCCTGCCAGACGGAAAGGACACCGGCAGGATCCATTTCCAGTCCGGCAAACCAGTCTCTGCACTCATCCCATTTCGGCAGAAGGATCCGGATGTATTTAGTGATGGCCGATCCATGCAGATAGTTGAACAGAAACACCACATCCGGGAATAATTCATGCGGCGGACGTTCGAGCATCTCACGGATCGTTCCGGTCACCAGTTCGTGGGTGTCGAGTTCGTCCATTACGGCAAAACCCGCATCGAGTCCTGCCTCGTAGGCGAACTCTTTCAGAAGAGAAAGGCAGAATCCGTGGAACGTGCTGATATTACATCGGGAAAAGTTCTCCCAGACATCCTGAAGGGACAAATCGTCACGAAGCGCCGTACCGATCTTCGTGCGCATCTCGGCAGCGGCCTTGTCGGTGAAGGTCAGAGCCAGGATCTCGCCGGCCCCGGTTTTCTCGGTTTCACGACGGTATTTGAGCGAAGCAAGGTATCTCTGGATCAAAAGGAAGGTTTTTCCGGTCCCGGCGCCTGCGGTGACGCAGATACTTTCTTCCATCACGAGCGCCAGTTTCTGGGCCTCGGTCAGTTCCGGGGTCATGCCTTCACCTCCCTGAACGCAGCGAACCGGCAGATACGTTTGTAGGGGCAGTATTCATCCGGACATTCATCAGCAGAACTCGGGGCGCACTGCCCGTTTTTCATCTGTTCGCGGATCTCCCGGCAGGTTTCGAATGCCAGATCACGGATCTCCTCTGTGTCCACCTGTTTTTTCCCGGAAAAATACGGGTTTTTATCAGCCGCATCATCGTCCGATAGGTAAAGATATGTGCCGGGTTTTGCCGGGAATCCGGTTTCCTGAGAGACGGCCTCGGTGTAGAGGGGGATCTGGAGGGCTTTTCCCTCGATCAGTTCCTTATGGGTCTTCACCTTCCCGGTCTTGTAGTCGACTACCATGAACTCCCGGGTCCGTTCGTTGATCATCACCCGGTCCACGCGGCCGGAAATGGTGAACTGTTCATCTATGATCTTGGCAGTAACGGTTCGTTCGAGCCACTCGTCCAAGGTCCGGTATCCTTCATTATAGAATCCTATCTCAAGTCCGATGATCTTTTCAATGCTGCTTTCCAGATCCCCTTCACCCAGATAGCCGTTTTGCATCGCCAGCCATGAAGGGGTTTTGATGTTTCGTTCATCGAACTCGGCCTTCACGATCTCTTTGAGGAAAGATACGGCATTTTCCCGGTTTTCTTCGGTCAGGGGCCGTTTGAATTCACGGAAGAACCGTTCCATTGCTTTGTGCATGACGGTCCCGACGATGATCCGTTCAGCACTGAAATCGGCAGGGTTTTCCAGGTGCAGGTGGTCGGTGAGGTACCATTTGAAGGGGCATTCACGGTATCGTTCGAGGACGGTCGGCGCGAACTCGGTCTTTTCCGTGTAGACCGCGTCGAACGTTTCGGCGAGTTCGTCGGCCGCGAAGTTCGCATCGTAGATGCCAGGTTCCCCGGTCCGGTCCACGGTCTCTATCCCGATGATCTCTGCCGCGGTTTTCAGCGAGGGTATGCCGAAAAGGGCTGCACATTCCCCGCCTCTGCCGGCGGCAAGGAGTTCGCCGGCCCTCGTCTGGTTGCCGGTCAGTGAATGGGAAAGGAACTCCCGGCTTTTTTTGATCGGATCGGCGAGTCTGGTGAGGTAAGGCGAGGGGGTGAGATTTTTGCTGCCGTCTGACGCCGCACAGGAGAGGACTAGCTGTTTTTCGGCGGTGCGGACGGCGGAATGGAAGTAGTACCTGCTCGCATCGAAAAGGTTCTGGATCCGGTCGGGCTGGATGCGGGCGGTTTCCTGAGCGTTCAGGAGAGGGATGGAGGCCTCGATCCTCGGGAGCAGGTCAGATGAGAGGCCGGTGATGAAGACGTAAGGGATCTTCGTGCCGGCGACGGAGCGGAGGTCGCCTGCGAAGAAGGCGTTTTCGGATTCGGGATAGCTGATCCTGGTGGTTTTTTCACAGAACCGGCAAAGGATGGCGTAGAATTCCCTGATCGAGTACCGCTGGTCCGCAAGGGATGACTGCCCGAGTTTGCCAAGCAGACGCAAAAATGCGTGACGGGCGGCTTCGTCCTGCGGTTTCATAGGAAGGACGGTCCATCCAAGGTCGGCGAGGTCGGTTTTGAGAGCGGCGCAGTGATCGGCGAGGGGGGCGTTTCTGACGAGGTTTTTGTCCAGACGGGTGATGAGCTGATCGAGATCGTTTTGAAATCCGGCGTCATACTCCTTTTCGATTTCGTTTCGGCGGGAGGGTGCGAGCCGGGCGGCGAGGATCCGCCAGGCAGCTCTGCCTTTTTCGGTTTTGGTGATGATGCCGGCTTTTTCGAGTCTGCCTGCGGTGAGCCGGTCTTTTTTTCGGGAGAAGCAGGGGCTTTCTATGATGATCTTGAGGTCGTCGATCCTGCAGTCGAAGGCGGCTGCGGCAAGCCAGGCGAGGGCGCTTCGCACAGGCGGGAGGTTTTCGATCGGGATGTCTTCGCCGGCGGTGAACCGGAGGGTATGCCTTGTCCCATCCAAAAGGAAGCTGAAGTCGGGGACGAGTTCGTCGAGGAGAGGGAGGGCCATGGGGAGGGAGGGGGTGAGGAGAGCGATCTCTTTTGGGCTGACGCCGGATTCGATGAGTGAGGCGATCGCGTCGAGTGCTGAGGAAAGCTCGGTGACGGCGTCGCCGTACTGGGAGACTTCGCTGCAGACGAGGGGGAGGGAGGCGAGTTCGCCGGATTCCGGCGGCAGGGTGATTATTTTGCCGGGAAGAGAGCTGAGCAGGTCGCCTGCGAGGGGTGTTGGTTTGTAGAGTTTATAGCAGAGGACGGTGCTTATGTCCATTTCTCCGGCGATCCCGGCGGCCCTTTCGATCGCGAGGATGGAGTCGCAGCAGTCGTTTTCTGTGCAGAACTGTTCATACCGCCGGAATATTTCCCGGATGCTGTTGAATTTTTCTTCACCGGCAGGGAGGATGAGTTTGTTGGTTTTGAGGGTGATGAAGAGGTTGACGAGGTTTTCGGTCTGGGTGTCGGCGATGCGTTTTTTTCCCCAGACGTCAGCACCGATGCGGGCGAAGAGGAGGTGCTGTTCTTCGGGGTCGATGATCCGTGCGGCAGGAGAGAGGATATGGAGGCTGCTTTTTGCAAGGCCTTTGACGGTGGTGATGTGATCGGGGAGGATCGGGCCTTCCTGACGGAGTTTTTGCACTGCGGCGTTTGAAAGATCGGTATTTTCAAAAAGGAGCCAGGTCCCGAAGGGGTCGGTTTTGGAAAGAGAGGTGTATTCGGAGAGGACGTAAGAGAAGGTATCCATATGTGATTCCATTGGGTGCGGAGAATATTTAAGGTGCGGGTCGGACGCTGAAAGCGGACGACCTCAGCGGAGCAAGTTTTCGAAGGAGACTTGCTCCGCTAAGGCTGCCCCTTCGAGGCAGCCCGCAGACGAAATTTTGTTCATTTTTCGCAAATCAAAGATTTGGTCGCAAGTTCTCACTTCGTTCGAACTTGCTCAGCTAAGGGCGAACCTTGCGGTTCACCCCGCCTCCGCTGAGGGACCTAAAGGTCCCCGCTTCCACTCGCAAATAGAAGTTTCCACTCCATTTTGACCTTTCGGGAACCATTTTTGATGGATTTTCGATGATGATTTTCGGTGGTCTAAATTGTAAATCGGCAGGATCTGGCGTATTTTTTGTCTGGGGGATGGTTTTTTGCTGTCGGGAAAGGGGTGATTTTGGGATTCGGGCAGGTGAATTTCTTGGACTGGATTATTGTGCGATATTATGCCATCACATGAGATCCCCGAAAACATGAAAATAAAGGAGTTGATTAAACGGGAAAAATGTATTACCCTCCCCTATCCCCTCACAAACTATTATTTTACAATCGTATTTTCACCTATAAATTATCCCTAAGTGAATTGGATCATCAATTATGAATTTATGAGTTTATCTCTATTTTTCCTCCAGAATATCGAAAGAGAATATACCATATAAGGAGACTGATGACCGTTGTTATAATAATCTGTACAAATGGAGATAAATCAAAGATAAACGCCACCGGATCAAAGATAGACATATCACGCAAGGCAAAAACACACACACAAGCAATCCCCATCCCTGCAAACAATGTACCATAGATTTGGGGTCGTTTTTCTTCACTTCGACTGGCACAGGTATTTATTTTGCCATATAACCGCACATTTGTAAATGGGGCAAACAAACGAACTCCCGTCCATGTACAACAATCTTCAAGAAGATGAAGAAATGCCCCGACATATATACCTGCCGATGTCAAAAGAACTGGCAGGGCCCATAATCCAAGGAAATAAATGATTACATTAACTGGGATAATTACAATAGAGATGCATAAAAGAGTCCCGGGAAAACTATGCAATATCCCGCGGTGGGTATGTAGTTTTCTATTATAGTTTGGTTTAACTGACTTGATAGCCCAAGCAGTTGTTTTGTATGCCCTCTTCGTAGCAATACCAAAAGTCCGCATGATATCACTTTGATATTCATACGGCGAGATACTTCCATCGACATCAGGCAGAACGGATCCAATCCAGATTCCCAGAATTAATGCGGCGAAATATGTGGGATACATAAGAATGATCGGAGATAATATCAGAAGGCCCCATCCCAAACTAATATACATGTGGTCAATGCCTTTCATGGTTTCATCTAGAGGGATCAGGGGTAGTTATTTTGATACAATGGGTTGCCAGCCGTGTTGTTGAGGACACCTGCCGAGGGGCAGCTGCCTCCAGGGGGTTCTCTATACACTCCACCGCCATAATATACCGCGTGATTATTCGTGACTGACAACGTGCCTCCAGACTGTACGCTAATACTGCCTGACGTATAGATCCCGCCGCCGTTGTAAGCAGAATTCCCAACAGACGTCAGTTTTTGCTTTATGTTGACTGTACCCTGGTTATACAGCCCGCCGCCGGGGGCAGATATATTGATATTATCATTGTTCTGAATGATAAGAAAACCGCCAGATTCTATATCAAGTCTTGCACCAGTTTTAACCACAACGGCTGCACTTCCAGCGGAAGTATTCACGTTATCCCCGTCAATTGTGATTGTTCCTTCTTTGATAATCACTCTATTACCGCCTGTACCTATGACAAATAACGGGCCGGTGTAATCCTGAGCACGTTTGATCGATCCTGTTCCCTTCATGGTGATCTCAAAATTATTATCAATATCCTCCAGACTATCATCTGAGATCTCGATAGGATAACCGCCAATGAGAATTGGTTCATCGTTATAGAAAACCATCGAACCAGAATCTGCGATAACCACTGGAGTTGTAGTACCGTATGTCTGATTATACCAGTCACTGATCGAATCAGCAAACTCTCCCGGGCTGTCATAACTCTCATTTACCGCATAATACGGATTCACCACAGGCACGACCACGATAACCCCTCCTTCGACAGCCACCTTCCCGCTAAACACCAGCGCATCGACATACTCCGGAAAATGGCCGACAATATTGATAAACGTCACCGTCGAATTAAAATCGGTAACATTGATCCCCCCCGGACTTGGACTATACCAATGCCCGTTATCCGTATATACATCGTACGACTGAAGAAACGGCAGATCCGTTCCGGAAACCGGCGTTATCAAAGCGGAATTAGTGCTCGCATTCACATCGATCGTAAATCCCACCGACCGTTCATAGACCGGCGTATATGACCCCATGATCCCCATCACCGAGATCGTGACCAGCGTGATCATAACAACGGACAGGGCGAGAAGAAGAAATGTCCCGATAACCGGGCTCACACCGCTGTCCGTTCTTTTATCCATGAATCAATGTGCACTCTCATGGATAAATTAGTTTGTGTGAAAGATCCCCGCAGGTCAGACGAAAAGCACCGCATACAAAAGCACCGCGGCGCCATACATCAGAAAATCCCCCGCCCGGCAAGAAAAAACCGGAACAAACGTCCCTCCCGAGACATACCCCCTTCGTGCCAGAATCGACGCCTGCACAGCAGACCTACGCAGCGAAAGAACAAGCAGACCTGCGCCAAGCGAAGGGACCGCACGCAGAGAAAAACTCTGCCCCTTGATCTTCAGTGCAGACCGCATATGGAAAAGATCCTCACGGACCGCATACAAAGCCTGGACCGACAGCTCCGCCGCCATCCCCAGATCAAAACCGAGCCGCTGACCAAAAAGCCAGACAAAAAAACTCATCAGCTCCCCCGGCAGAAGAGAAGCCGAAAACCAGAAAGCCAGCAGCACCAGAACAAAGATCTTTGCCCCGTAGAACACATCCCCGCCGGTAAAAAACAAAACCAGCGAAGGAAACAAACCGGCAGCTATCGAAACCGCCAGCACCGTCTTCCAGGAATACCGTGCAAACGTCGTCTTTGCGCCAAACGCCAGCCACCAGCAAAACACCGCCGCTGCCCCCAGCAGATCCGCAAAACACAAAACCGAAAGAAGCACCAGGCTGATCAGCCTGAACCTGATATCACTCACGAACCAGCCCTCCGTCCTTTATCCTCCACTTTACCGCATTGCGCGGCGCAAACTCCGTCTCATGCGAAAAAATCACCGTGATCCCCCGGCGGCCTTCGATCAGCTCGGTAAGGACCCCCTTTGCCTCAGGATCCAGCGAAGCATACGGCTCATCAAGCACAAGAACATCCGGATCTCCGGCAAAAACACAGGCAAGCATCAGCCGTTTCAGCTCCCCCCGCGAAAGAGAAAACGGGTCCCGGCCGCCGGTCTTTGCATCCAGACGGGAAAAAACCGGCTCTGTGCCCAAAACTCCCCACGAAGCCGCCTCCGCAGAAAGCGAAGCCCCCGTCACCTGATACTCGGGAAACTGCATCAGAAGGACCGGCGATGCGCATCCATCCAAAACCACCTTCCCAAAATTCGGACGCGACAACCCGGCAAGAGCCGAAGCGAGCGTTGATTTTCCCGACCCGATCCTGCCGGAGATCAGATGGGGGCACGCCGAAAACACGGCATCGGCACTCAGGGAAAAACCTCCCGCCGCAAAACGAGCCGCATCCAAAACGACCCTCACAACCTCACCTCCGTATCCGCCCGGAAAAGAAGCGTCCGGGAATGCGAACTCCAAAGCACATACGGGATCTTTTTTGAACAGACAAACGACAGGATCCCCTCCGCCGTCAAAGGATCCAGATGTGAATCCGGCTCATCCAGGACCAGAAGCACCGGATCGTCCGCGATCGCGGCCGTGATCCCGATAAGCATCTTCTCGCCCCCGGAAAGGGTCCGGCACTCCCGATCCAGCAGATGCGAAATCCCTGCCTCATCCGCGATTTTTTGGACCTTTCTATCGATCTCGTCGGCAGGCAGCCGGGCAAACCGGAGCGAAGAAGCGATCTCGTCATACACGACCCCAAACAGCAGATGGCGGTCGGGAAACTCGCTCACATACCCGACATTCTGCTGACGCGGAGCAAGGCCGTCTATTTTCACGGATCCGCGGTCCGGGAGAAGAAGCCCCGAGCATATCTTAAGAAGCGTCGTCTTTCCGGCGCCGTTTCTGCCGAAAACCGCGGTGAGACCCTTCGGGATCACAAGCGAAGGGATATCCAGGACCCCGTGACGGAGGTCCGTGATCTCAATCAACCGCCAGCCTCCCGCTTCGTCGAAGACGCAGCGTCACGAACTCTGCCGCCGCGATCTTCACGACATCGCCGGCGATAAACGGGATCACGCAGGTGATCAGCGCAGCCGGAAGCGAAGCTCCCGCAGAGATCATGAACCAGACGACGCCGCAGACATAGCAGACGAGCATGCCAAGAACCATACCAAAGAGATCGGCGGCCAGGGTCTTCTTCGAAAAAAACAGACCGGCCGTAAACGCCATCAGAACAAAGCCGATGAGAAAACCCCCGGTCGGGCCAAGCAGGATCCCGATCCCGGAGGTCCCGTTGTGAAACAGCGGAAGACCAAGCGTTCCGAAAACCACATACAAAGCGGCCGGGATCACGGCATACTTTTTCATCACCGATGCCGCCAGCAGAACAAACAGGGTCTGCAGAGTGAACGGAACGATAAACGGGACGGAGATCCAGCCGCCGACCGTGATCAGGGCCACGAAAACCGCAGAATACATAATAAGCGCCGAACGCTTTTCGTTTCCGTACATTGTTAACCTATTATTTTATGTTGGTTAACAATAAAAAAGGATCAGATTAGGTAACAGTCGCCCGCTATCACGCGTTCGACCTCACCGTTGTCTTTATGGATAAGGAGGGCCCCGTGTTCATCCACATCGAGCGCTTCTCCCTCAAAGCTTTCGCGAATCGTGCGGACACGGACCCTGCGGTGCAGCGTGCGGGAAAGGCTCCTCCACTCGCGAAAGAGCGGCTCGGTCTCTCCTTTCAAAATCATCTGATACCGGCGTTCGAACTCTTTCAGAAACACCGCGAAAAACTGCGTGCGGTTCACTTCATGACCAAGCTCATCTGAAAGAGAGGTCACATACTGGGAAAGATTCGGCATGACTTTTTCGATGGAAACGTTCACATCCACGCCGATCCCGACAAGACAGTATCTGATGATATCTTCGTCCGCAGAAAGCTCCAGCGTAGTGCCGGCGACTTTTTTATCTCCGATGAACACCTCATTTGGCCACTGGATCAGCGCCGAGAGTTCGAACTCATGACGGATCGCTCTGGCGAGCGAGACGGAGGCCGCGATCAGTATCAGGAAAGTCTGATCGACATGCAGTTTGGGCATTACAACGATCGTTGCCCAGATGCCGCCTTCCGGGGACAGCCAGACGCGGTTCATCCTGCCAAGAGCTCCGGTCTGCTGCTCGGCGATCAGAACGGTTCCCGGCTGGACTTCATCGCCCACTTCATGCATCATCTGCCGTGCGAGGGCGTTCGTTGACGGGACCTCCCCGAAGTGGTGCATCTCCTGACCGATTACTTTGGTCTTGAGATGACGTTTCACCTCGTAGGGAAGGAGGAGCCAGGTACGTTTTCGAAGCGTGTATCCGGTTTTTGCGGAAGCATCGATGACGTAGCCTACCTCACGCAGAAGATTGACATATTTCCAGACAGCGGTCCGGGATATGCCCAGGCGTTCACTGATGACGTTTCCGGGAACCGGCTGGTCTATGCCGGCTTCGTCCAGAATATGCAGAAGATCAAATATTACGTGTGTCATGAGGGTGTGACTCCGAAATGGATATGACTTGTTATGCCTTACGAAATGAATAAGATTTCGTTTGAAGACGTGCATTTTTTCTGGATTTGGCTATTCTGACCGCGGGAGAGGAGAAAAAAGAGTCTGATAAAAATTAAAACGGGATCTGATCTCCGGCAGCGAGCAGCTGGAGAAACGTCCCGCTTGGATACTCGTGGGTGCTTGCGAGAAGGAGCGTGCCTTTGCCGATCCTGCACTCGACGAGGACAGGGAACCCGTTCTCCGCCAAAGCGACCGGTTTTCCCGGATACGATTCGAACCAGCCGTCTGCGGCAAACTTTTCCGTATTATAGCCGTCAAAAAGGCACGACCAGGGCGAGGAGGTATCGACGGTCAGGGAATGCTCCATAAACTCATAATGATACCCGACATCCTCAGGCAGCCAGTCGTAACGGTTCGGCGAAGCATCGGCCGCTCCGAAAACTAAAAGCCTTCCTCCTGCCTCGAGATACCGTTCGATCCGGCCCGAACATGCCCGCAGAGCCGGCAGAAGTTTCGAGTAGGAGGTGTTGCCAAACCCGGTCGGAATGATGATCCCGGAGTAGGCTCCCCGGTAAAACGGGGCCGAAAGCAGCAGCGGGGTCACGGCTTCACAGGGGCACGCGGCATCCTCGACGAGCCGGTGGAACGTCATTTTGGAGTCCCAGAATACGGCAACGCTCATCCTTTGATCACCCCGAGCGGCCTCATGCGTGCAATGATCCGGGAGATCCCGGCATCATGGACCGTCTGTACGACCTCGCTGCTTGACTTGTAGACTTCCGGGGCTTCTTCGGCGATGGCCGCCTGATTCGGCGCACGAACGACGATCCC
>Ga0265295_1004668_pt1 | contig 18209 bp, 8 predicted proteins | sample Munlansysbiofilm_FD_192503 | JGI IMG/M metagenome (GOLD analysis project Ga0265295, IMG submission 192503) | Leachate microbial communities from a municipal landfill in Southern Ontario, Canada - Methane capture system biofilm | ecosystem: Engineered > Solid waste > Landfill > Unclassified ...
TTGGGACGGCCCTTGCGTTCCATCAGGTCGTGCACGTTTTCCAGCCAATGAGCCAACAGGCCCGGAGTCTGGTCTTTCATGACCGCCTCGATGCCGCCGCAGCCGTAATGGCCGCAGACGATGATATGCTTCACCTTGAGCACGTCGATGGCGTACTGCAGCACGCACATCAGGTTGATGTCGGTGTTGATGACCTGATTTGAAATGTTTCGGTGCACAAAGACCTCGCCCGGCATGACGCCGATAAGCTGGTCCGCCGGGACTCGGCTGTCCGAGCAGCCGATCCACAGGAATTTGGGCTTGTGCTGGTTCTCCAGTTTGCGGAAAAAACCGGGGATGTTCTTTTCGATGCTCTGGGCCCAGGTCTTGTTATTATCGAGCAGCTTGCTGATTTCTTTCATGTTTCGCTCCTGACAGTCGTTCGTATTGGCTACGCTTTAGCTTGATAACCACGGTCGCGCAATGCGCAAGGCCGACCCCTGGCCGCTAGGCCATATGGATAACATTTTGGATTAATGGTTTTTTTGGACTTCAGCCCGAAAAAAAAGCCTCCCCTGCGAAGGGGAGGCTTTTGGGCGATGGCGAGTTGTTCTGCTCGCTAAAGGGAAGACGGAACGGATGGATCCCCGCCTTCGCGGGGATGACGGTGCGGCAGGGCAGCCGACCGGGGTGTCATTCCCGCGAAGGCGGGAATCCATGTCTTCGATCTTCTGTCGATCATGTGGAAAGTCACCCGAGTTATTCCGCCAGAACGAACCTGCCGTCCTTGACCTGGACCATGACCATGGAGTCCACATCGAGTCCGTTGTGGTCTTCGGGGGTCAGGTTGTAAATGCCGGAGATGCCGACATAGTTCTGCGTTTTCTCGATTTCGGCACGCAGGGCTTCGGGCTCGGTTCCGACTTTGGCGATGGCATCGACGATGAGCCGGATCGCATCCCATGCATAGCCGGAATGGGTGTTGATGGGAAACTGTTTGTCGTAGCCCTTTTCAGTGTAGAGCTTGACGAATTCCTGGATCACGGCCTTCTGCGGATCCGTGTCCGGCAGTTCGTCCGCGACCATGAGCTTGGTAGCGGGCATGCGGTTGCCTTCGCTCGCAGGGCCGGCCAGTTCGATGTACTTGGGGTCGGGCAGGCCATGGCACTGGAACAGGGGCAAATCGATGCCGAGCTGGGCCACGTTCTTGGCACTGATGGCCCCGGCCGGGCCTGTGGTCCAGACGACGAGCGCCTGGGGACCTGCGTTCTTGGCTTTGGTCAGCTGGGCGGTCATGTCCGTGTCGCGGGCCCCAAAGGATTCCTTGACCAGCATTTCAATCCCGAAAGCAGGGGCCAGCTCTTCCATCCAGCGCAGGCCGTCCTTGCCGAATCCGTCATCGGCCGAGAGCAGGGCGATCTTGGTCAGGCCCTTGTCCTTCAGATAGGTGAAAAGGCGTTCAACCGCGATTTTGGAGCGCTGCGGCGATTTGAAAATCCACTCGAAGGGGCCGAACTTGCCGCCCATGATGACCGGGTCGCCGCCCACGGTCATGACGATAGGGATCTTGGCGGAGTTGACAATTTTCTTCACGTTCATGCCCGTGTCGGTCAGCGTCGGTCCGACGAGGGCCACGACCTTATCTTTGTAGATGAACTTGGTGGCGATGTTGGCGGATTTGGCCGGATCGCCCTCGGTATCGGCGATGATCAGCTCGATCTGCTTGCCGTTTATCCCGCCCTCTGCGTTGATCTTGTCAACGAGCATCTGGGCAACCAGCTTGCTGGGCGTGCCGATGAAAGACGCCCGGCCCGACAGGTCGAAAAACGCGCCCAACTTGATTGTGTCCTCGGACAGAGCTGGGGAAGCCAGCAGCATGAGACAGCTCAAAAAACAGAAAATCGTGCGCATGTCATTTTCTCCTCTTCAGATTGATTGATGCCTATATGGCCCCGTCGTGAAATCAAACGATCTCGTCCTGAATCCGGCTGTCGAAAACCCGCTGGCTCTTGCGATCCGAACGGGGCAAAGCGCCGTAGTCCACAAGTTCCAGGTCCACCGTGACCATGAGCTGTTTTTTTATCTGATGTCCAGCCTCATGCGCCAGCTCCGGCCCACGCCCCGCGACCACGCCCTCGGCGCGTTCGATCACGAGCCGCAGATTGTCGCGGCCACCGTCGCCCCGGGTCAGATGGATCTGATATTCCGAGCCAAGCCCAGGCACGGACGAGAGGATGGTGTCGATGGAGCTGGGGTAGATATTCACGCCCCTGAATTTGATGGTGTCGTCGGAACGGCCCTTGATGCGCGAATGTCGGGGCATAATGCTGCCGCAGGTGCAGGGCTCGGGGATGATGCGCGTGATGTCGCGGGTACGGTAGCGGATGAGCGGCGCGCCTTCCTTGCACAGGGTGGTGACGACCATCTCGCCCCATTCGCCGTCGGGCAGCGGCTGGAGGGTTTCGGGGTCGAGAATCTCCATCAGATAGTAGTCGCTCCAGTAGTGGATGCAGTCATGATCGGAGCATTCGATGCCCGCGCCCGGTCCGTAGAGTTCGGTCAGGCCGGTGATGTCGAAAAGCTCGGCCCCGCCGAAGAGCTCTGAGATCTTCTTGCGCATGGACCGGCTGGAACGCTCGGAGCCGTAGATGATCTTTCTGATCGCGATTTTGTCGGCGATGCCGCGTTTGTGGATCTCCTCGGCCATGAGCAGCGCCATGGAGGCCGTGGAGCAGAAGACCGTGGACTGGAAGTCGAGCAGGAACTGGATGTGCATGTCGATGTTGCCGGGACCCACCGGCACGGCCAAGGCGCCGACCTTTTCGCAGCCGAGCTGAAAGCCCATGCCCGCCGTCCAGACCCCGTAACCCACGGCGATCTGGACCCGATCGAGGGAATTGACGCCCGCGCTCTGGTAGCAGCGCGCGAACATGTCGGTCCAGTCGTCCAGATCCTTTTGCGTGTAGCAGAGCACCTTGCGCTTGCCCGTGGTCCCGGAACTGGCGTGCACGCGCACCAGCTGCTCGAAGGGCACGCTTTTCAGCGGGAAGGGATAGCCGTCGCGCAGATCGTCGGTGGTGGTAAAGGGCAGGCGCTTCAGATCGTCCAGGCTCTGGATCGAATCCGGGGTCACGCCCGCCGCCTCAAGCTTGGCGCGGTAGGCGGGGGACCCTTCGAAGGCGTGGCGCACGGTCCACTGCAGCCCCTTCAACTGGTGGGCTTTGAGTTCTTCTGTAGAGTTAAAGGAGGGCATGAAGTTTTTATGCATGGGCGGTTTCTCCAGACGGATATTGGTCAGCCCGGCCGCTCCCAGGCGGCTGGCGGATGGGTTGTCGTGGCTGGCAGCGCCTAGAAATGCGGCGCGCAGGGAAGGGTCCAGGAGCAGATCGCGGCTTTTGCCCTGCTCGACAATGCTGCCCCCTGCCAACAGATATGCCGTGTCCGATGCGGACAGGGCGCGGGCAGCGTTCTGTTCGACGATGAAAATGGTTGTACCGGCGCGGGCAAGCTGGTGGATGATGGAAAAGATTTCGTCCGTGATGAGCGGGGCCAGACCCAGGCTCGGCTCGTCCAGGAGTAACAGGCGCGGTGCGGCCATCAGCGCCCGGCCCATGGCCAGCATCTGCTGTTCTCCGCCGGACAGGGTTCCGGCCAACTGCTGCCGACGCTCCTTAAGTTTTGGAAAACGGGCGAAAATCTCTTCCATGCGCCGGGTTTCCTCGGCCTTGACCAGGCTCAAAGGAATGGCGCCGAGCTGCAGATTTTCCAGCACCGACAGTTGGGCAAAAACCTCGCGCCCTTCGGGAGACAAGGCCAGCCCGTGGCGAACCATACGCGCCGGACTTGAGCCGGTCACGGTTTTGCCATCGAGGAGGATTTCCCCGCCCGTGGGCTTGACCAGGCCCATTACGCATTTAAGCAGGGTGCTCTTGCCCGCGCCGTTGGCCCCGACCAGGGCCACGGTCTGTCCGACCCCGACCTCCATGTCGATACCGAACAGGGCCTGGGCCGCACCGTAGTGCGCCGTAAGATTCTTTATGGTCAGCATCAGGCCGTGGCCTCCATTCTTCCAAGATAGGCTTCGAGCACCAGCGGGTTGCGGCGGACTTCATCGGCCGTGCCCGTGGCGATGCAGCGGCCGCTGTCCAGCACAATCACCAGATCCGCGATGTTCATGACCAGATCCATATCGTGTTCGACCAGTAAAATAGTGTGTCCCGCGCGGCGCAGGATTCTGAGCTGATCGCCCACGGCCGCCGTTTCTTCCGCGTTGAGGCCGGCCACGGGCTCGTCGAGAAGGAGCAGCCTGGGTTTGCCGACAATGGCCCGCGCCAGTTCGACCCGCTTCTTGTCGCCGTAAGCCAGCACTCCGGCCGGCCATTGGGCCTTGTCGGCCAGTCCGAACTGGTCCATCGCCTCAAGGGCCCGCAGCTTGAGCTGCCGTTCGCGGTGGCGCAGATAGGGCAGACGCAGCATGGCCATGAACATGGATTCGCCCCCTTCACAGGTCAGGCCGGTCAGCACGTTGTCCAGCACCGAGAGACGGGGAAAAAGACGCAGATTCTGAAAAGTGCGGTGGATGCCCAAACGCGTGATGTGATGGGCCGCAAATCCCGCGATTTCCTGATCCAAAAACCGGATGGATCCGGAGCTTGGGGGGAGTACGCCGGTCATGCAGTTGATGAGCGTGCTCTTGCCCGCGCCGTTAGGGCCGATGAGTGCGGTCAGATGCCCGGCGGGCACTCTGATGGATACGTCCTGCAGGGCAGGCAGTCCCCCGAAAAATTTACTGAGCCCGTCAAGCAGCAGCATGGTCGCGCCTCCATAGGGCCAGGCGCACCCGGATCATGTCGGTCAGGCCCGTGATCAGGCCCTGCGGCAGGAACATCAGCACCAGCACGAGAATGCCGCCGTGCACGAAGTCTTTGTAGGTATCGAAGACCTCCATCCATTCCGGGAGCAGAGTCAAAAAAGCCGCACCGAAGACCGAGCCCCAGATGGAGCCCATCCCGCCGACCACAACCATGATGACGAGGTCCGTCGAGGTGAAGATGCCGAAGGTGTCGGGGCTCACGTAGGAATAGCAGTGGGCGAAAAGGCTTCCGGCCAGTGACGCGAGCACGGCCGAGAGTACGAAGATTTTGACCTTGGCGGCGCGGGTGTCGACGCCCAGGCTCGCGGCCGCTGTCTCGTCCCCGGCCAGGGCGGCCAGACCCCGGCCGACCCCGCTGCGCACCAGATTGAGACACAGCAGCAGGCACGCCAAAGTGAATCCCCAGAGCAGATAATGCAGGCTGACCGGATCATCGAAGATCACGTCGGCAACGGACAGGCTGGGGATGCCCGCGAATCCGCTGGGCCCGCCCGTGACCTCGTCCCATTGCAAAAGGACGGTGTGCACGACGTAGTTCAGGCCAAGCGTGGCCATGGCCAGATAGTGCCCCGAAAGGCGCAACACCGGGATGCCCACGGCCAGCGAGACCAGGCCCACCAGCGCCGCGACCAGAAACATGGCCGGCCAGGGGGGCAATCCGAAAGTGACGGTGGCGATGGCCGAACCGTAGGCGCCAAGGCCGAAAAAAGCGGCATGGCCAAGCGAAATCTGTCCGGCATAGCCGATGAAGAGGTTCAGGCCCAGAACCACGATGGCGTTGATGGCGATGAGATTGGTCAGGCCCAGGGTGTAGGGGTTGTCCTCAATGTAGGGAAAGAGGATCAGCGCCATGGCCATGAGGGATACGAAGAGCCCTGTCCGGTGCAGGGAGAAAAAGTAGAGAATGTTTTGTCTGCCGGTCATGAGCGTCCTTGAAGAATGGTGTCGTCTGGGCCGGGAAAGTATAATCGATTTGGCCGGGGGTAAAGTATATAAATTAGTGTTTTGCCGTAAAGAAGTCGAGTAGGGGCAGGCCCAAGTGCCTGCCCTTTTCATCCCCCCGCATCCGGCGCGTAGAACCTGCGTCTGACGTTTTCGAATAGTCAATACCGATGGCGACGGCTTGGCGGGATGGGATTGGCGCTTGCCGAAACTCCTTCGCGGGCCTCGTAAGGCTTGACCGTCGCATGCAGGACGGACGGATCGAGACGTGCGGACGACGACGGTCAAATTAACGATGCCTGGCTCAGTCAGACAGTCGGCAAACGCCAATCCCATCCCGCCAAGCCTCGGTTGCGTGCTTGATGTAAAAGAAAAGGCTGAAAACCAACTACACCAATAAGTCGTAAGTGAACCTGTGCGTCATTCCCGCGAAAGCAGGCCATATCGGGCAACGGCCCGAAATCCATGCCTTTTAAAAAAAAGCGTCACTTGCCCAGCAATCCCTTGGGGCGAACAAAGAGGACCAGCAGCAGGACCACGAAGGCCACCACGTCCTTGTAGGCGCTGGACAGGTATCCGGCGGACAGGGATTCGAGAAGTCCAAGGCCCAGGCCGCCGAGGATGGCTCCGGGGAAGGAGCCGAAGCCGCCGAGGATGGCGGCGGCGAAGCCTTTGAGGCCCAGCAGCACGCCGACATCGTAGTTGAGCGTGGTGATGGGCGTGACCAGCACTCCGGCCAGGCCGCCCAGGGCTCCGGCGATGGCGTAGCTGGTCAGGCGGATGCGGCCCGAGGCAATGCCGACCACGGCCGCAGCCGTGGGATTGGAGGCCACGGCGCGCATGCACAGGCCAAGCGAGGTCCGGTGAAAGAACCAGGTCAGGACTGCGATGGCGACCACGGTCAGACCCAGAATCCACAGCGCCTGCGGCAGCACGCTCGCTCCCAGTATCTGCACGGGCACGTCCGGAGTCAGCGGGGGCAGCGCCATGCGGTTCTGGCCCCACACGATCTTGATGATTCCGCGCAGAATGATGGACAGCCCAACGGTCAAAAAGATGAGCACCAGATGATTGTCCGATCTCGCGGGCCTGAGGCCGACGCGCTCGACCACCATGGCCACCAGCGCCACAAGGCAGACGGACAGGCCAAGCGCCGGGACCGTGGGCAGGCCGATGGCGAACAGCGCCGAGAACATGAACATGCCGCCCAGGGTGACGAAATCGACCTGGATGAAATTGACGATGCCCATGGTGTTGCTGACCACGCAAAAGCCCAGGGCAATGAGCGCATAGATGGCCCCGCCGGTCAGTCCGCTGAAAATATACTGCAAAAGATCTGTATACAATTTTGTTTCCAACTGCTTGAAATGTGAAGATGGTTTCGTGTAATAGAGATACCGGGGAATTTCAAGGATTGGTGCTGGCTTAGACCTGTGAGTTCCGGCTGGACTCTGCCGCCGTGAATCGAATGAAAAATCATGAACCGGCCAAATCCGGAACGTAGCCTTACGTCCGGAAAAAAAATGTATTACAGGGTCAGCAAATCTGATATTTTTGTCTTACATTTAATGTATGACAGATTTCAGAATGCATATCTGCATTGCTCTAAGATGCATAGTGTTGGTTGCTAAAGGGGAAATTTCAGTCTTTTAGATAGAATCACTTTTATAGGGCCTCTCTTGGACAAACGTTTTGACTTCTGGAGCATCTTAAGAAAAAAATGTCTTACAAAAAATGCTTGCCCACCAAAAGACGGCTACTTTATGGTAGTCGCAGGCATACATCAAAAACAAAAGTGAGCTACGAGCCTGACTGACACAAAAAAACGCGACCGGATTCAAGATCGAAACGAACAAACCATGGTTAGTGGCGTCTTGGCAGATTGTGGCCAAACTTTCCGAATTTTTAGCACGAGGCGTGTTTGAGGTCATTCCCCTGCGTTGTCCTGATAAACGTCCTGCACATGGAGACCATGGTGGTAATGATGTCGCAACATTGCGGAGCCGGACATGGCTCCTGATCACTCTGTACGCCCCCCCTCGCAACTTTCCGGATTTCAGGATGTGAACGATCTGCTGCTGAGCGCTCCCATCGGCGTGTTCTCCTCCACTCCCGAAGGGCGGTATCTGTACGTAAACCCTGCCTGGGCCAGAATTTTAGGCTATGATTCGCCAGAGGACGTCCTTGTCTCGATTACCGACATCGGCTCACAGCTTTATGCCGATCCGACCGAAAGGGATAAATTCAAGCGTTTGCTTGAAGCCAACGGTGAAGTCGTCAACTTCGAAAGCAAGTTCAAGCGGCGGGACGGGTCCATTGTCTGGGTGTCCAGGAACGCCAGGGCCGTACGCGACGCGCAGGGCAAAATCTCCCATTACCAAGGATTCACCACGGACATCACCGAGCGCAAACAGGCCGAAGAGGCGATATCTTCGGCCAACGCCAGACTTGAAGCCTTGTGGAGCGTGTCCTCCTTGAGCGGAGCAGATCTAAAACAGGTTTCCGACCACATTCTCGAATCCCTCACGCGCATGACCGGAAGTGAACACGGTTTTTACGGCTTCGTCGATGAAGGCGAGCAGAGCATGACCTTGCACTCCTGGTCAGGCAACGCCATGCGGGATTGCTTCGTGCAAACCCAGCCACTGCATTATTCATTCTCCGAGGCCGGAGTATGGGGAGAAGCGTTGCGTCGCCGTGAACCGCTGCTCATGAATGATTATTCTTTGTTTCACCCTTCCAAAAAGGGGCTGCCGCAGGGCCATGTGAAATTGCGCAACCTGCTTGTAGTTCCCTTTTTTTCCCATGGGAAAATCACGGCCGTAGCGGCGGTCTCCAATCGCAAGGGAGATTACGGGCAGGACGACGTGGCGCAAATCAATGCCTTCCTGAGCAGCGTCCAGGCCGTTGTGGACCGGACGCAGGCCGAGGATGATCTGCGCAGGAGCCGGGCGCTTTTCAAGGCCATTTTCGACAACGCCCTCGACGCCATCATGATTGCCGACAACGACGGTAAGCTAACGGACGTCAACCCCACCGCCTGTCGCCTCACGGGGTACAGCCGTGAGGAGCTTCTTCAGCTGACCATCTTTAACCTGGGCTCCACGGAATTTCGAGGTGAAAGCCAAGGCATGTGGCGGGAGTTCATGACCAGGGGAAGCCAGTTCGGACAGTACGGCATTACCTGCAAGGACGGCGCGACCCTGAACGTTGAATACAGCGCGGTGGCGAATTTCCTGCCAGGACTGCATCTCTCCGTGATGCGCGACATCTCTGATCGGCAGCAATCCGAAGTGGCTCTGCGCAAGCAAAAAGCCATGTTGCAGCACCTGTTCGACAGTTCGCCGGAGGCCATTGCCATTATCGATAATCAGGGTTGCGTTCTACAGATCAACAAGTCTTTCACTGATCTTTTCGGATACGAATGGGAAGATGTGCACGGCAAGCAGATAAACGATCTCGTTTCCCAAGGAATGTACCATGACGAAGCGGGAAGATACTCGCATCGCGTTTTCATAAAAGGCGAAATCATTGAAGTGGAAACGGTGCGATACAAGAAAGACGGCACCCCCCTCGACGTGGCCCTCATCGGATACCCCATTCTCATCGACGGACGCATCATCGGCGCCTACGGCATTTACCGCAACATCACGGATCGCAAGCTTGCCGAGAAATCACTGCAGGAAAGCGAAGAGCGCTTCAAGGCCCTGCACAATGCCTCTTTCGGCGGCATATCAATCCACGACAAGGGGATCATTCTCGATTGCAATCAGGGGTTGTCCGGCATCACCGGCTACTCAGTTGATGAATTGATCGGCATGGACGGCCTGCTGCTTATCGCTGAAAAGTCGCGGGAATTGGTCATGAAGAACATTTTGACCGGGTACGAGAAGCCCTACGAAGCGGTCGGCCTGCGCAAGAACGGTCAGGAATACCCGCTGCGCCTGGAAGCCAGAAACATACCGTACAAGGGCCGCATGGTCCGTACTGTCGAATTCCGGGACGACACGGAGCGAAAACAGGTTGAAGCAGAGTTGATCAAAGCCAGGGACGCGGCCCAGGCGGCCAACCAGGCCAAGTCTGAATTTTTGGCCAACATGAGCCACGAAATCCGCACGCCTTTAAATGGCGTCATGGGCCTCATGCAGCTTCTGCAAACCACGTTCCTGGACGACGAGCAGCACGAATATGTTTTCATGGCCATGCGGTCCTCGGACCGTCTGGCGCGGCTACTGACAGACCTGCTCGACATTTCGAAGATCGAGGCGGGCAAGATGGATGTGGTCGATGAGGAATTCAACATCAAGGAATTGGGCGATGCCGTGACCGAGCTTTTTGCCGTCAATGCAGCCGAAAAGAATGTGTATCTGGAGTATTTCATCGATCCTGACCTGCCCCCGCTTCTGGTCGGCGGCGTGGCCAGGTTGCGCCAGATTCTCTTCAACCTGGTCGGCAACGCCTTGAAATTTACCGACAAGGGCCGGGTGCTGCTAGAGATGGCGCCGCTTTCTTCGCCCTGGGAAGATGAACTGCGAGTCCTTTTTTCCATTTACGACACCGGAATCGGCATTCCGCAGGAAAAGCTCAAAGACCTGTTCAAGCCGTTCGCGCAGGTCGAAGGTTCCTACACCCGCAAATACCAGGGCGCGGGCCTCGGACTGGCCATCGTTCAGCGTCTGGTCGAACTTATGCGTGGACACATTTACATGGAAAGCGTGCTGGGGGAGGGGACCGAGGTGCACATTGCCCTGCCGCTCAAAGCACCGCAGGGGATGGTCACGGCAAAGACGCGGAAAATGACTGACAAAAGAAATCCCGGAACCCTGCGCATCCTGATGGCCGAAGACGATCCGTCCAATCAGGTCGCCACCCGCAAATTGCTGGAAAAATCCGGCCATACGGTGACCCTGGCCGAAAATGGCCAGGAGGCTCTTAAACTCTTGCGCACCGGGGATTTCGACATCGTGCTCATGGATATTCAGATGCCGGTCATGGGAGGCCAGGAGGCCACCATGGAAATCCGCAACTCTCCCGGCCTGGCCGCATGCAAGAACATCCCCGTCATCGCCCTAACCGCTTACGCCATGACCGGGGACCGGGAAAAATTTCTCGCCTCGGGAATGGACGACTATCTGGTCAAGCCGGTCAGCCTGGAGAACCTGCAGCGAATGATCGAAAAACATGCTCCCCGTGCCGGGAGTCGAAACATGCATCCCTGACGCTTCGGACTGTTTGACGCGAAACCACCCAAACCCCGGCACGAGGTCTCTTGAATGACAAAAAAGTATTCCCCCAAACAAAAGAAGCCTGCAGCCCCCGCCTCCAACGCGCAGACGCCGATTAAACCATCCCTGTATGTGGCGGTGGGAGCTTCAGCCGGAGGCCTGGAAGCCATCGAAGCTTTTTTCTCGGGCATGGCCCCGGACAGCGGCATGGCCTTCATCGTTATCCAGCACCTGTCTCCGGACTACAAAAGCCTTATGGTCGAGATCCTGTCCAAAAAAACCAAGATGAAAGTGCTTCGGGCCGAGGAGGGCATGCCGGTCCTGCCGGACAACGTCTATCTGATTCCGCCCAAGAAGAACCTGAGCATATTTCACGGCAAGCTGCTGTTAAACGACCAGGAGCACGTCAAAGGCACCATCAACCTGCCCATCGATATTTTTTTGCGATCCCTGGCCGAGGACCAGGGGGACAAGGCGGTGGCCGTCATTCTTTCAGGCTCAGGCAGCGACGGCATGCGCGGCGTGCGGGCCATCAAGGAATTCGGCGGCATGGTCATGGTCCAGAGCGAAAGCACGGCCAAATTCGACAGCATGCCCCGGGCCTCCCTTTCCACGGGTCTGGTGGACTTCATCCTGCCGCCCGAGGAAATGCCTGAACGATTGCTTTCCTACGCCAAACACCCCTTCGTCATAAAAGCCGAACGCTCCGAGACCGTTATCAGCGACGAGGACGCTCTGACCCGCATTTTCGCCATCCTGCGCGACAAGTTCAAGGCCGATTTCACCTACTACAAGCCCAGCACCGTGACCCGGCGAATCGAACGCCGCATGTCCATAAACCGCATCGATGAGATTCGGGACTATGTGGCCTACATGCAGAATTATCCCGGCGAGGCGGGCACGCTGTTTCGCGAATTCCTGATCGGCGTGACCAGATTCTTCCGCGACCGGGAAGTGTTTGAACTTTTGAAGGAAAGCTGGCTGCCGGAAATCCTGGACCGCTCCGCCGGAAAGGAGAGCCGGTTCTGGATCGCCGGTTGCTCCACGGGTGAGGAGGCCTACACCCTGGCCATCCTGGCCAAGGAATACATGCTTCAGTCCGGAATCAACCGCGACCTGAAAATTTTCGCCACGGACATCGACCGCGACGCTGTCCTCTTCGCGGCCAACGGGGTCTACCCCGACAGCATCGCCGCCGACGTGCCGCAGGAGCTGCTGAGCAAGTATTTCTACCGCAAGCAGGACAGCTATCAGATATCGCGTAATATCCGCGAGATGGTCGTCTTTGCCCCGCACAACCTGATAAAAGACCCTCCCTTCACCAATATCGACCTCATCTCCTGTCGCAACCTGCTTATCTACCTGCAGCCGATCCTGCAGCGCAAGGTTTTGGAGTTTTTCAATTTTTCGCTCAATGCTCAGGGCGTTTTGCTGCTCGGCACCAGCGAAACCATCGGTGAGATGGGTGACTGTTTCGAGAGTCTCGATCACAAAAGCAAGATTTACCGCACCAAGGGACGGTTCAAGCACAGCCTCGATTCTCATGAACTGCCCCAGGCTCCGGGCTCGACCTACCGCGACCTCGGCAGCCGTTTTCCGTTGATACGCCGGGATCAGCACGTCAATGACGAACGCATTCTGGAGCGATTCCTGGAAGCCCTGAGCGCGGACAATTTTCCTCTGGCCGTGATCGTCAACGAACAGATGGAGGTGCTGCACGTCTTCGGAGACACCACTGGATATTTCAAGCTGCCCTCGGGCAAGCTCTCGCGGGACATCTCCAAGATGGCGGCCAAGGATCTGGCCATCCCTCTTTCCACCGGCATCCAGAAGGTTTTCCGCAAGCAGGAGGCGCTTCGCTTCTCCAACATCAAGCTGCGCGATATGGATGCGCTCAAAGTGGTGGATTTACGGATTCTACCCCTGCCCCAGAAAAAAGGACAGGAACCGCTGGTAGCCGTGTTTCTGGAAGAGGTCGCACGGCCCGACATTCTGGACAAGACACAGGCCATTCAGGCCTATGACCTGTCTCTGGAAGCCGAGCAGCGCATCACCGATCTGGAGCAGGAACTGCAGTTCACCCGTGAGAATCTGCAGGCTACGGTAGAAGAACTGGAGACCGCCAACGAGGAATTGCAGGCCACCAACGAGGAACTCCTCGCCAGCAATGAGGAGCTGCAATCGACCAACGAGGAACTGCAATCCACCAATGAAGAGCTGTATTCGGTCAATTCGGAATACCAGTCCAAGATCGTGGAGTTGAGCGAGCTGCACAACGACGTGGACAACCTCTTGAACGTCAGCCAGATCGGGCAACTTCTGCTCGATGAAAACATGGATATCAGGCGCTTTTCACCCAAAGTCGCCGATGTATTCAAGGTGCTGGACACGGACGTGGGGCGGAGCTTGGCGGATATCTCTCACCAGCTCGAAAATATCGATCCGGTCTGGGCCATCGAGAACGTACACAAACGCGGGAAAATGGCCGAACACGAGATTCGCGCCAAGGATGGCCGCTGGTATCTGATGCGGGTGGTGCCGTACTCCGTGGGGCCAAAGGTTTTTTCCGGCACCCTGGTCTCCTTTGTGGACATTACCCGCATAAAACTCGGCGAGGAGGCTCTGTGCACAAGTGAGGAGGAATTCCGCGCCCTCTTTGAAACCCTCCCCCTAGGCGTGGTCTACCATGCGGCAGACGGTGCCATCGTCTCCGCCAACCCCGCTGCTGGGCGCATTCTGGGACTTACCCTGGACCAGATACTGGGCAACACATCCATGGACCCGCGCTGGAAGATGATCCGTGAGGATGGCTCCACAGTGACCGGAATGCACCACCCGGCCATGATCGCCTTGCGGACCGGGCACAAGGAGGGACCGGTGGTGAGAGGGGTCTTTCATCCCGGGAAGAACACGCACATCTGGCTCTCCATAACCGCTATGCCTTTGTTCAAACCCGGCGAGAGCATGCCTTCGCAGGTCTATGCGACTTTTGAGGACATAACTGAAAAACGCCAGGCGGAGCAGGACTTTCAGGTCCTGTTTCAGGAAATGTTCAACGGATTTTCGTTGCACGAGATCATCTGCGACGAAAAAGGCACGCCCGTGGATTACCGTTTTCTGGCCGTTAATCCCGCTTTTGAGAGGATGACGGGCCTGAAAGGCGAACAGGTTTTGGGCAAGACCGTTCTTGAAATCATGCCGGACACGGAAAAATTCTGGATCGAGGCTTTCGGCGAGGTGGCCCTGACCGGCAAGTCCGCGAAGTTCGAAAAATATTCGTCGCAAGTTGGCAAACGTTTTCAAGTCACGGCTTTCAGGCCGGCGCGCAATCAGTTTGCCTGTATTTTTGCCGAGGTCATGGACAGTGACGGGGCCGACAAAGCGGTTCAACCCACCGTCCAGGCCTCTTGACCAGTGTCTTTAAGATGACCATTTTATCAATTATCTTAAAGTGATCACTGACAACCAAAACATGAGAGAGCCATGACAGCGACCTTTGAAGCCAAGAAGAAAAAATTGCGTGAGCAAGCCGAAGCACGCCTGGCGCAATCCGTAAGCACGGTCGAGAATCTTTCCCTGGAAGAAATAAAGACCCTGTTTCATGATTATCAGGTATACCAGATCGAGCTTGAGCTTCAGAACGAGGAACTGCGCGACACCCAGAAACAGTTTGAAATCGCACGGGACCGTTTTGCGCGTCTCTACAATGACGCCCCAGTCGGGTATCTGACCATCGACCATAACGGAATCATTGCCCAGACCAATCAAACCTTTGCCGAAATGGTGGAAAAGGACCCCTATCTGCTTTGCGGCAAGGCCTTGATCGATTTCATTTCCACATCGGACCGTTCGGCTTTTCTGGGCCGTTTCAAGGCGTTTTTCAAGAACCCCGAAGGCAAGGAATTGAGCTTCGCCCTGTCCGGTTGCCATCGCACGGTGCGCTGTGTCGGCAGAATCGAGAATCACAGGCAGGAATCGGAAAACGAGCGGCGACTGCTTCTGATCTTGAGCGACATCACAGAGCAGGCCTCGATGGAAAAGAACCTGCAGGAGCGGGAGCGCTTCCTGACTTCCATCCTTGAAACCACCCAGGACGGATTCTGGGTCGTCGATGCGGGCGGACGCCTGACCGACATCAACGACGCCTATCGCCGCATGACGGGCTACACCAAAGAGGAGCTTGAAGGAGGACTGCGCATAGGCGATTTGGACGCACTGGAAGACAGAGTCACGACCGAGGCGCGTCTTGCGCGCATCATCGAAAACGGCTCCGAACTTTTTGAAACAAAGCATCGCCGAAAAGACGGCAGCATTTTCGATGTGGAAGTCTCGGCGTCCTATCTTGATCTGCACGGGGGCATGCTTGTCTGTTTCTGCCGCGATATTTCGGATCGCAAATCAGCGGAGCTGGCTTGCCGAGAAAACGAAATGCGCTATCGGCTGCTTTCAGATGTGACCATGGAGGGGATTGTCATCCACAAAAAAGGCATCATCGTGGATTTGAATGCCGCCCTGGCCAGACTTCTTGGTTATGAACCGCAGGAAATACTCGACAAAAACATTCTCGATTTGTTGGTTCATGAGCAGGATCGGGACATTGTCCGCAAAAATATAGTCAAGGAATATGCACGACCGTATGTCGTCAGGTTTGTGAAAAAAAACGGGGAAGTCGTTTTTGTCGAGCTTGAGGCGCGAAATTTTGAAATCAACGGCGAAATCATGCGCGTGGCTGCGGTGCGTGACATCAGCGAACGCATAAAATCCGAAGAGGAAATTAGGCGGGTCAATGCGGAACTGCGCAATGCGATTGCTGAAAAGGACATGTTTTTTTCCATCATTGCCCATGATCTCAAATCGCCCATATCGGGTTTTCTTTCCCTGACCAAAATTCTGGTCGAAGATTTCGAGGAATTGACTGTGAAGGAGGTCAACAGGTCTTTGGACGCCCTGTACGCAAGCTCTGTTCGCATTTACGCGTTGCTGGAAAATCTTCTGGAGTGGGCCAGAGTCCAGCAAGGGCTGTTGACCTGTTCGCCAAGTCATTTTCTGTTGAAAGGAGTCGTCAGGGCGAGCCTGGATTTCACGCATTCCGTGGCCGACCAGAAGGGGGTCGTCCTGCGTGACGAGACTCCGGATGATTTGATTGTATGCATCGATCCGCCCATGATAGGTACCGTGCTCCGGAACATCATTTCCAATGCCCTGAAGTTCTCGAACCGGGGCGGGCAGGTACGTATAACTGCTCGTCACGATGGGGACATGGTCACGGTCGCGGTGCAGGATGAAGGCGTGGGCATGGACCAACACACTCTGTCCATGCTCTTTTCCCTCGACAACAAGATCACGCGGCCCGGCACCGAGGGAGAAGCGAGCACAGGCCTCGGGCTCATCCTATGCAAGGAATTCGTCGAAAAGCACGGCGGCACGATCTGGGCGGAAAGCAGCCCCGGACAGGGCACGACATTCTATTTCACGCTCCCCCTCGCCGACAACACGTGCAAAGCTTAAAAAATATGAAATCGGCGTGTTGCCTTTTCCATAACGGAGCATCTCACATCGCCATCGCACGCATTCCTCAAAGATGGAGTACGAAAACACAAGCAGGGGTGTTGACTGCCTTATGAACACGGCATTGGCTGCATGCGCATAGATTTTCAGATGCCGGTCATGAACGGAAACTCTCTTTCTCGATAAGCGAGCATTTTTTTAATAGCGGAGTAAACGTGATGGATTTGGACCAAAACAGGGAACCTCTGTTGATCGAGCACCTGGCGGCCATGCTCAAAACCCACGCATCGGTCGGCAGGATCATCGCCGACGCGTTGGATGAGGGTCAGCTCCTTCACGGCGTTTGCCAGGCTCTTGTGGCCAACCGGGGGTATAACAGTGCCTGGATCATCCTCTTCGACCATGAACGCATGATGACCCATTGGGCGCAGACCGGCGTGGGAGATCCTTTCAATGCCATGCGCCAGCGTTTTCAGGAATGCCGGTTTACCAGATGCGTAGTGGAGGTCCTTCAAACTTCGCAGCCAGTGATTTTTACCGAACCATCCAAAGAATGCGGCGACTGTCCGTTGGCAGAAACCTATGTGGATCATTCGGGAATCTCCATATGCCTTCAGACTGACGGACAAATATTCGGTATTTTGACTGTGTCCATTCCCAAAAACCTTGTCGCAGAAACCCACGAACGGATTCTTTTCGCGGATCTGGGCGAAAGCATCTCGCAGGGCATAAGACGGTTGCGCCAGAACGAAACGCTCCGTCGGCAGACGACGCGGCTGCTCCAGTATGAGCGGATCATTTCCAGGGTGGACGATCTTATGTCCATCGTGGACAGAAACTATCGTTACATTGTCGTCAATGACGCCTATGGGCGCGAGTTCGGCAAACCTCGACATGAGATCGAAGGACGCACCGTTGCTGATCTGTTGGGGGAAGAATATTTCCTCACACAGGTTCAGCCCCGATTGGATGATGCCTTCGCAGGCAGGGAAATTTACTTTGAAAACGTTTTGCCCGGCAAGGACGGCGAAGCGATTCATCGAAGATTGCAATATCACCCGGTGCGGGACCTAAGCGGCAACGTGAGCGAGGTGGTCATCACCGCGCACGACATCACCGACCGCAAGTGTGGAGAAAACGCCCTGCTGGCGGCGGCGGCATGTCTGAATGTGCTGGCTGGAGATTCGCCCATGGACGAACGCTTGTCCATGGTCACTCGAACGCTGCAGAAGATCACCCAGATTAGTCGGATCTATATTTTTCAAAACGAGACCGATCCCAAGAGCGGTCTGTGCATGACCCAGCTCCATGAGAGCTGTGCGCCCGGCATAACCAGCCATCTTGACGACGCGCGTCTGCAACGACTGCCCTACAGTGAGATCTCGCCATTATTTCTGCCCACGTTGCAAGCTGGTAGGCCCTTCGCGCAGATCGTGAAGGACATGCCGGAAGCCGGCCGTGGGATTTTGGAGGCTCAGGGGATTGTGTCGCTTTTGGCCTTGCCCATTTTTTGCGGGGATTCGTGGTGGGGATTTTTGGGCATGGACAACTGCGTTACGGGCAGAACGTGGCGCGAAGATGAAATATCCCTGCTGGAGATGGTCAGCAGGGCGGTGGGTCTGGCCTTGCTGCGGGCCGAGTCGGAACAGGCGCTGCTTGACAAGCAGGAAGAACTGGACCGC
>Ga0265295_1004669_pt1 | contig 18206 bp, 11 predicted proteins | sample Munlansysbiofilm_FD_192503 | JGI IMG/M metagenome (GOLD analysis project Ga0265295, IMG submission 192503) | Leachate microbial communities from a municipal landfill in Southern Ontario, Canada - Methane capture system biofilm | ecosystem: Engineered > Solid waste > Landfill > Unclassified ...
AAGCGCAAAATGTGTGGATAACTGAGCTTTTTCAGGGTTCATGTTGAGAATATTTGAAAAAATTGTGGATAACTACAAAGTAGATCCTGGAAAGCTGGACTCTTTGGTATTACGCAAAGGTCTTAATATGTATGGCAACGACATCTCCACCGATGGCGTAAACTGCTACATCATAGGCGGGTTGTTCGAGACCCTCACTTTTGGCACAGAAACATTGACCAGCGCGGGAAGCTGGGACATTTGCTTCGCAAAATTGGACGCCAACGGCAACTGGCTCTGGGTAAAACTGGCTGGCGGAGCCGACGAAGATGCCGGTTACGCGATTTCCAGCGACAGCAGCGGAAACTGCCTGATAACAGGATACTTCATGGGTACAGCCGGTTTTGGCCTGGACGAATTGAACAGCGCTGGCGCCCAAGATATCTTTATCGCCAGGCTGACCTCCAGCGGCAGCCTGCTCTGGGTTAAACGCGTCGGAGGCGGTGGCATGGATTACGGCGGCGACACATTCTCAGATAATAACTGTTATTGCCATATGATCGGCACTTTTTCCGAGTTATTCATGTTCGAAAACTGGGGATTCAGCAGTGAGGGCGCTACTGATGTGCTCATCGTAAAGCTGGACGGCTCCGGAAACCTGATCTCGGCCACCAGCTTCGGATCTTCCGGAGTTGATGCTGGTTTCGGCATCGTCACGGACGGCGGAGGGAATTATCATGTCTGCGGTACTTTTTCAAACTCAGTCGCCTTTGGTGACGCCTGGCTGAGCAGCGCCGGCGGATTGGATATTTGGGTCGGCAAACTATCAACAGGTGTGGGCATTGACGGCGAACTGGCGCCCGAGATCACCGGTGTTTCCAGCTTGTCGGCGGCCTGGCCAAATCCTTTCCACTCCGGCGGCACAACCACCCTCAAAGCCCATGTCGCCCAGCGGGAAAGCGGCACTCTCACCCTCTACAACCTGCGCGGCCAGATCATCCAGAGCCACCAGCTAAGCTCCGGCCTGCATGAGATCTCTATCAATGGCACCGGTCTGCCCGCCGGGGTCTATTTGTATCAACTCCAGACCCCCAGCGTGACCACGACCAGGAAGCTGGTGCTATTGAAATAAGCTTTAAAACATACATCAAAGCTAGTCGGGCAGCCTGGCAAAGCCCGGACCACTGAAGCCAGCCCTGCCGGGCAACCTGACAGCGGATCGTTCATGATCCGAAGGAGGAACCATGAAACAAGCTGTTTTGTTATTACTGGCGCTGGCCCTCGCGGCGGCATTGCCGGCGGTGGAGGGCAACCGCAACGAGGTTGTGTGGTGGGAGGAGGATTTTGAAAGCGCTGGCCATGGCTGGACGCATTACACTGAGCTTACGAATATGTGGCATAGCGTAACAGATTGGAGTTGGTATATTTATAGCGACTACTGGCTGATGGGTCCCGGCTATTTGGGCGATCAGTATTTTGTGCTGGACACTCCCCCGAGTACGCTGTCAGATACGACTGCGACCCTGACCTTCCAATACAGAATCAACATCCAGGAACCAGCCGGGGCAAGCCCGCCCTATGACGGATATGATGCCTTCAATGTCCGCATTTCCACCGATGGAGGCAGCACCTGGATCCCGATCTACGGAACTCCGGCCTACGATATGGCTTCATCATACGCCTTCGGCGAGGAATTTGGAGAAGGCCCTGGCATCCCCGGTTGGGCTGAAAACACTGGCGCGTTCTGGCAAACCGCCAGCTTTGACCTGGGTGCTTATGTGGGGCAGGCGGTGAGAATCCGCTTTGCTTTCGCTTCCTCTGCCGTATTATCCCCAGATAACTATTTCGTGTGGTTGGATGACATCGCTTTTGGCGATTATATAAACCTCGGGGAAAACGACGGGCAGATGGTCTCCACAAGCCTGGGCCTGCCCCCGGAGGACATCTGGCATGTGGCCATCGATGGCACGGCCCCCTCTCCCATACGCATTATGAGATGCCAGAATGACCAGGGCAGCTACGACCGCCTCGTGAGGAACTGCCTGGTGAGCCCGCCGATCCAGCTGCCGGATAATGGTAGTATCCGGGCTGATTTTATGCTCAGGGGAGGATACGGCTACAGTTACTATGGTGACGATTACTTTGTCTGGGAAGTCTGCGGCGATGACCTAGCCTGGCATTCCATGGTTTACGACACCTGGTGGACTCCTTATACATCAATACAATACGATGATCCGCCGTCAGAGTGGTCTTCCCTGGTGGATCACTATTACTACGGTGGTATTGACTTTGACCAATTAGAGCTTTCCGGATACTGGCACCCCTACTCTGGCCAGACAGTGAGGTTCCGTTGGACTTTTGTCACCGATTACAATGCACCCTTGGGTATCGGCCTTTGTATCGACGATTTGAAGATTTATCACACCTTGAATATCGAGGCTCCGGAAAACCTGCAGGCCAGCCTCAACGGCTGCGAGGTTGTCCTGAGCTGGGATCAACCCGGCACGGGCGAAGGAAAGGTCCGCGAAGTGGACTATTACAGGGTATTCCGCGACGGCAGCCAGATCGCCCAGATTGACGGGGCTCTGCACACCTACACGGATGATCGGGTCAACGAAACTGTCCACGCATATTATCTGATAGCTACAATGGACGATTACTATGAATCCGAGCCATCGGACACTGTGTCAGTAACCATTATTCCCGCTACCTTTGTGGAGTTGTCCCATGATGACGGCTCCGCAGAATTTACCCTGGGCATTGGGGTGGGACAGACGGCGGTGCATTACAATTATGGCCAGTCAATCCGGATCCGGTACATCAAAGCGTATATCCGGTCACCCCAGTATCATAGCCTCATCATCCGGGTGTTCGATAACGACGGAGCTGGCGGCATGCCTGGAACCTTGCTGGCCCAAAGCCAATATTCTGTAAGCCAGGATACTGAAGGTTGGAAGTATTTGGGGCTGCAGGAAGATATCGTTGTGCCGGACGGGGATTTCTACATCGGCACCCAGGAGACCACCCAAAACTCGTATCTGGGTCTGGATAGAAATTCGAGTGGCTTTAGTTATAAAAACACCGGTCAGGGCTGGATACTGATCCCAGTTGGCGAGATCATGCTCCACGCCTTTGTGCAATCCACGGTAACCACTGAAGACAATACACTCATACCTCCGGCTCTGGACCTCAGCAACTACCCCAATCCCTTCAACCCGGAAACCACGATCTCCTATACCTTGCCTGCATCGGGACCGGTGTCTTTGGAGATCTACAACAGCCGGGGACAGCTGGTCAGGCGCCTGCTGCATGAAGAGCAGCCAGCCGGCGGACATTCCCTCGTCTGGAACGGCAAAGACGATACCGGCCACAGCGTGGCCTCGGGCTTGTATCTTTGCCGGATCGCCTGTACTGGCAAACACGAGACGAGGAAGATGCTGCTGCTCAAATAGGAATGTTTAGAACATAAAACTCTGTTCCCAAAGGAGGATAAGATGAAAAAGATGCTAGTTGTTGCAGCCTTGGTTTTAGCACTGCTGCCGCTGGTGGCCGTCTATCACAAACTGGGGGATTTTACCACTTCCGGAAATGGGCTGGATATTCAGGTCGTTAATAATACGGCCTACATCGTGGAAGGAACTTCGGGGCTGCAACTCGTGGACGTATCCGATCCGCAGAACCCTGTCCAGTTGGGCAGCTATGCTCAAACCGGCTGGTCGGCGAACCAGGTGGCCGCGGAGGGCGATATAGCCTGTGTGATGGCGGTGACGGGCGCCCAATGCCGGCTTCAGGTCATTGATGTTTCCAACCCTCAGAATCCGGCATTACAAGGAACATTCACTGATCTCGCCAACGGTGATGACCTCGCGCTACAGGATGGCATCGCCTACGTGGCTGACGGCAATGCCGGTCTGCGCCTGATCGATGTCTCCAACCCGCAAAACCCCGTCCAACTGGGATTGTTTAATCAAGAAGCCAATCAAGTTGAAGTCGCGGACAGCCTCGCCTACATAATAAACGGGGGTTTGGGGATAATCGACGTTTCCGATCCTGCCAATCCGGTCCAACTGGGTGGGTATGGCATTGACATGGGCTGGATGGGGGATGTAACCATAACTGGTAATTACGCTTGCGCTACCATCTCGAACGGGGTTGCTGGTGGGATGCTTGTCATCGATGTTTCAGATCCCACCAATCCGACCGGTTTAGGTTCTTTCGGCTTTGGCGTTAAGTCCTCTATCTACAATATGATGGCATTGGGCAACATTGTTATGGTTTTTGGGGCGGGGGAGGATACGTAGTCGGGGGGCTGCAGGCAATTGGAATATCCGACCCGCTGAATCCTTCAATATTGAGCAGTTATGAAGAATCTGGGTCATCCCTGTTCGTTGGGGGAGGCAGGGCATATCTGGCCAGTGATTCACTGCTGACGATCGTCGATGTGCAGGATCCGGACAATCCCGCCCTGCTGGGTTCCTTTGATACCACCTTTGGATGTGGTTGTGATGTCCAGGTGGAGGGTGGTTTCGCCTATGTGGCGGATGGTTGGGGGGGGACTGCAGATCGTCGATGTCTCAGCTCCACAGGATCCTTCCCTGTTTGGATTTTATGATATGGATGGTTTCTACGCAAAATCCGTGACAGTGGAAAACGGTCTCGCCTACGTGGCGAGTGGTAATTTTACAGGCTTGCAGATCATCAATGCCACCGATCCGCATAGTCCGACCCTGGGTAGCTCCTACAACCCTCCGGGCGACGCGAACGATGTTGCGTTGGCTGGAGGTGTGGCTTATGTCGCAGACGGGGGGTCAGGCTTGCAGCTAATCTCGGTTAGCGACCCCAGTAATCCGGCCCTGCTGGGCTTATGCGACACCCCGGGTTCCGCCGGATCAGTCTCTGTGGCAGCTGGCATTGCCTTTGTCGCGGATGGTGGCCCGGGCCTGCTGATCATTTCCGTGGCCGATCCCCAGAATCCCGCTCTGATCGCTGCCTGCGATACACCGGGTGAGGCGGTATCCCTCTTGCTCAGGGGTGGTTATGCCTTTGTGGCGGATGGCGATTTCGGCGTTCAGGTCCTTGATGTATCAGATCCTGGCCTGCCTGCCATTGTCGCTTCCATCCAGCCTCATCAGACCAGTTATATCAACCGCTGCTACATTCACAACGACCATCTCTATGTCTCCGACACAAATTGGAAGGCGATAAGCGTGTACGACATCAGCGATTTGCAGTCTCCGGCTTTGCTGAACCGCTATGCCTGGAATATGAACACCACCGGCATGTTCGTCTCAGGGGGAGAATTCTATACGACAAATGGAGCCTCCACCCTTAATATCCACGATCTGGCTTGGGTGGATGTCGATGACCAGATCCAGCCGCCCTGTTCCACATTTCAGTTGGGCAACTACCCCAATCCCTTTAATCCAGAGACCACGATCTCCTATACCTTGCCCGCTTCTGGATCAGTGTCTTTGGAGATCTACAACAGCCGGGGTCAGTTGGTCAGAAGCCTATTAAGTAAAGAACAGCCAGCAGGCGAACATTACCTCATCTGGAACGGCAGGGACGATTCCGGCCACTGCGTGGCATCCGGCTTGTATCTTAGCCGGATCGCCTGCAATGGCAGACGCGAGACGAGGAAGATGCTGCTGCTCAAATAGGACCGCGTATGTGAAATTGAACAGCCAGGTGAAGGTCGCGGGATCCGCTGGGACTCGCAATGCTTCCGGGGTGGTGGAGCGTTCTATCTGAAATGCCGTCCCTGCGGGATTCTGAACAGAGTTTTCACACAGTCTCCTGCGCTGGGATGAAGGCAATCGCCCCCTATAAAGTGTCACCCAAACTTGCAAATGGGTTTCACCTGTCAAAGTGCCCGTAACTGTTTATAGGATTGTGAGATGAATAGGACTGGCTTTAGACTGTGTCAAAGTGCTCTTTGGACGTTTCTGGACGTTTCGGTATCAGGGTTTTTGCAAATTTGCCCTAGTTTTAGGGTATTTTCAGACCATCAGATTTTCTGAAATAATTATCTCATTTAATAGAGCCGTAACTGGAGTGCCAAAGGCCCGATCATAGTTAACCACTGACTCTGATCAGCGTCTATAAACTCCATCCGAAAGTCTTTATTGAGGGGTTGGAGGGCAATTCCCTTATGAGCTTCATCGAAGTGTATTCTTTTCAAGGTTATACCAGTCTCGTAGCGCACTGCGCAGATCTTCCCATCCAAGCCTTCCCAGGTGATCTGCTTCTTGATCAAAACGATATCCCCATGCAGGATTTGGGGCTCCATGCTGGCACCATTGATTTTGAAGGCCATGTAGTTGTCCGTGCCGAAGGGAATATAGCGAGTGGGAACTTCGACTGTATCCGCTGGCTCGATACCCTCTGGAACATCGAGGGGAGGTCCAGCGGCTATTTCCGCCAGGATCGGGAACACTGAAGTGCGAACGTAAGTCTTATCAAAATCATTCACTAAGACCGGTTTACCATCTACGATCTGCACTTTCTTGGTAGTTCTGATATCATCGCCGAGCTCCCAGGGAGCCAGGATAAACATCGAGCCCTCTCCCCTTAATAGCCAGTTCACATTCACTCCTGCGTCGATCAATCGGGACATGAATTGGGGGTCAGGAAACCTCTCATTATTCTTGTAGCGGTCCAGAGAATTGGCAGAGATGCCAAACTTTTCTGTAAACTGGTACTGCTTCAGTTTCATTGATTTGATCAGCATTCCCAGTCTGCTGCCGATATCGTTAGGGTCCATTATTCCTCCTAAAAGGTCACTTTTTTCTTGACCTTTTGCCGTATGGGTAAGATTATGCATCCGTAGACAAGATAAATTGTCTAACTTTTTTGTCAAGACCTAATTATATAGTTGTGATTCGGCAGCGGATTCTTCCAATGGGATCAGAAGGTTTGCAAATCCTCTCGGAATGAGCAGAAAGGACTTCCCAAGTTATTGCGATGCAGTAATGTAGCACCCAACAATAACTAATGGGAGGCGCTTATGAAAGCGACCAGTTACGAGCCTGGGAAGATGGTGGTCAAGGATGAGCACTTTGACACATCGAGCACTTTGACACATGTCAAAGTGCTTCCCAATCGGAGAAAAAACCTGCCGATGCTGATCAGTAGATACTTTGAGCACTTTGACAGCAAAAACGGCAGGTCCAGTGTCAAAGTGCTGCCAAATTCACCGAGCACTTTGACAGATGATCAGAGCACTTTGACAGGTGACCTGATCAAAATGACCAAACACCATAGCGGATTTGTCAAAGTGCTTCTACCAGTAGAAGAATTTTATTGGAGAAGGCTTAGCATGAGTAAGCGGAAGATCAAGGCGGTCTGGCTGACCGTCGAGCGTGTAGCGGAGTTGATGCACTGTTCTACTAGGACAGTGTGGAGACACGTTTATAGTAAGAGGATTATATCCTACAAGCACCAAGTTGCGTACAGAAGCAGTAAGGTCATGAAAACCTTCCTGCTGACCGATCCAGAGATCTATAATCTGGAGATGGCTGACTGTGCCAGCAGGGGCCTAGTCCCGGACGAGTTCTTTGAAGTTGGAATAGAAGTTGATGGCAAGATGATCAATAGCGCTCTCATCTCGCAATACAGGGCAGCTACAGCTGAGGATGGTGATTACAATGCATCCCTATGACTTTAGCCCTGAAGAATACACCGCCTTCTTTGAAGAACAACTCTCCGACCGGGAAAAATATCCCCGATTGAGTGAAGTGATCGGCAAGAAAATCATGGTTCCCAAACCCACCCCCATATATAAGGAAGAGGAGCCTGTTGAAATAGCTAATGTCCCCGATGCTGATCAACCGCAGGATGATCTGAGTGAACGAGCTGATTATATCGACCTAAGCCCTAGGGAACGCCAGCCTCTCCAGCATGAGAGGGAGGCCAGGCTCCTGGGGCATTTCTGCAATCAGGTCATCAGGCGTTTATCTATATGCGGTTCCAAGGTAGAGGAGTGGAAGCTGATCGTAAACGAGTACAACAGCGAACAACTCGTCCCGGAGCTATACAAGATTAGAGGTGAGCGCAAGGAACGAGCCCTGCGGCTCTGGATCGACCAGTATATCAAATCCAATCAGGACATGTTCGCACTGCTGCATAAGGGCAAGAATATCAGCCATAAGCGTAAGGTAACCGAGACCGAGTCCAACGTTCTGCTCAGCATTCTGCTACATCCCAACCAGATCACCATTGGCTCTGCCATCAACATGCTCAAGGCTCAAGCCAGGATGGGTTACTTTGAGTCACCTACCAGTAAGCCTACCCTAAGAAGATGGTGTACTGAGTGGATGGAAAACAACCTGGCGACTTGGGAGCAAACCAGAAAAGGCAGCAAGTACGTTGCAGAGCACATCGTCAAGAGCATCCACCGGGATTCCCGCTTACTGCATGTAGGACAGGTATGGGTGGCTGATGGTCATACCCTGGCTTTCGATATCCTCAATCCCCATACCGGTAAAGCTCAACGCATGACCATGATCATGGTCTTCGACTGGGCATCCAGATACCCGGTAGGTGCCTCACTCGCCTTTACCGAAGATAGCCAGCATATCCAGGCAGCTTTCCGCCATGCCTTCCTCAATACCTCACAGTGGTATCTGGATAAGGATGCCGAAGGGAACACGGTGCAAACTCGCCCACCCTTCGCCTTCGTGCCTGAAGCGGTCTATCTCGATAATGGCAAGGCCTTCAGATCTAAGTTGTTCCATGAGTCCTGGGAAGGCCATGACCTGGAAGTCGAGTTGGGTGGCGTGTTCCCCAAGTTGGGCATCGAGGCTCACTTCGCGGAGAGCTATAATGCCAAGGCCAAGGTGATCGAGCGGTTCTTTAGGACCTTCCAGGAGCAGTTCGAACGCTTCATCAGCAGTTTCCGGGGAGCTAACGTAGCAAACAAGCCCTCGACCCTGATGCGTAACGAGAAGTGGGCGAAAGCCTTGTATAAGTCTGAACCACCGACCATTGAAGAAGCGATGCAGATGATAGGCTTCTACATCAGGCACATCTATGGCGAGACCGAGCATGGTGGATTGGAAGGCAAGACGCCCTGGCAGGTATTCAGTTCCGCACTGATACCAGAAGAGCGGATGCTCAGGCCGGATAAACTCAACTTCATGATGCTGGCTACTGAGCGCAAGGCGATCCGTAACGAAGGCATCGTATTCAATAAGCTGCTCTACTGGCACATCGCCTTGATGGACAACATCGGCAAGCCAGTGATCATCAGATACGACTATGCCGAAGCCAGGTGGATACTGGTCTATGACACGAAAGACAACTTCATCTGCCAGGCAGAGCTGAGACGCAGCCAGCATCCTTTCATCCATCTCGATAAGAACAATCCGATCTCGCATCAGTCACTCAAGAAGGAGTACACGCAGATCAAGAAGCTGCAACGCTTAACCGAACAGCATGCCCGAGACTTCGTACTGCATAACCAAGAGGCGGTGGATAATCTGTTAGCTCCTTATGTGGGAGCTAGCTTAACCGCCCCCAATCCAACCTTCAAACAAGGCAGCATGATCACCGCTCCCGAACCTGAGCCTCAGGACCGCATCGAGGAGATGGAGCAAGAGATGGTTAGGGATCTACCTGAGCTTGAGTTCATAGCTCCGGAAGACCAAAACTTTGGAGCAGTAAAGCCAAACGACAACGAAACTAAAGAAGATACATCAGCAGCCGATCCTGAGCCAGAAGAGCAGGATGATGAAGATGACGAGAGCTTCTACGGCATGCTGAAAAAAGTCGGCATTATCTAATAGGAGGATAAATGAAACCTAACAAGCTCGTACAAATCAAGAACGTAGTCAGGGCCGATGCCTGCATCCAGTTCCTGATGAACCGCCCCAAGACCGAGATGGTAGGCTTGGGCCTGATCTATGGCAAGCCCGGCCTGGGCAAGACCACCTATGCCAGCCGCATCGCCTTCATGCGAGGCTACATCTACATGCGACTGGAATCAACTACCACTCCCAAGTCCTTCGCGGTTGATCTCTTGACCGCACTATACCGCCGCTTCGGACTGGGTGAGTTCATACCCAGCGGCACCACCAACAACATCTTCAAGTACTGCCTGAAGCTCCTGGATGACAATCCGGAGACAGTAATCGTGATCGATGAGATCGACTATGCCTTCAAGCATGACAAGCTATTGGGTGCCATCCGGGACATCGTGGATGAGACTCTCACCATCGTAGTCCTGGTCGGGATGCAGGATGCCCGGAACAAGTTAGCCGCCATCAACCGCCACTACTTTGACCGCTGCAACTACTTCTACGAGTTCAACAAGGTAGGTAAAGACGATATCCGCAAGATCGCCAAGGAAGTGATGGAGATACCGGTGGATGAGGATGTGGTAAACAAGATCGACTTCAACTGTGGTGGTAACCTCCGCAGAGCAGTTAAGATCATGTACATCATTGAGCGGGCTAAAGCAAAGAATCCCCAACTCTGTATCGCCGATCTCGACCTGGGGAGAGACCTATGACCGCCAGAGAACTCGTATTGAACTTCGTTAACCAGTACAACAAGCCCTTCGATGCGGATTTAATCGCCAACCTGACAGGCTTGGATATTGAAGAAGTGGAGCCTGTAATGGTAGAAATGATCAGAGACAAGACAATCAAACTGATCAGCAATCGTGAGCCGATTTATGCCCGTAGCAATCGCTTCACCAGCATCGTTGATAAGCAACTGCGTCCAAGCTGGTACTTTGATCCTAAGGCAGCCCTGGCCCTTCTCAATCTGATCGAAAGTCGCAGCTTCACCTCAATCAGAAGCATCGCCGAAGCCTTCGGGAGAAGCCGCCAGTGGGTCTTCGTCTATCTGGAAGCCCTGGCTTCTGCAGGTGTGATAGGTGTTAACCAATATGGTTATTGCGTGTTAACTAAGAAGGACGTCGGCAAGGTTGGCATCAAGATCAAGCGTGGCATCCTCAAGGAACTGATCGCCCATTGTGCTGAATTGCAGAAACAGCAGAGACAGCAAGATAAGATGGATGCCTGGCATCTAAAAGTTGAAGGCCCGGAGCCTATGGAAAAGGAGATGGAAGCCTTCAATAGTATTATCCAGACTACAATGTTGTTTCTAAGTGATATCTGATAGGCATCAAAGATTATTGCATAACTAGCACATCAAGCCAACTAAGGCAAGACTCGAAAGTTTATGAAGCAAGAACATAGTGGTTTAGAATTTCTGAGATTGTCGAGAGATATATTACTTGACAAATCAAGGCAGTTGAATAAAATGATATCATTGAGGATTCGTATCACAACTTCTAGTTGTAGACCCAAATGCTTTGACTTGAAATCTAGATTTTCATTTAGGTATTTTCCAAACAAAGAGCCTTCATGAGTGAGGTTGATATGAGAGCAAAAATAGTATTTCTGATAGTATTAACAATGCTGACAGTTACTGTGATTTCGTATGCCCAGAACAGTATGCCCATCATGCAGACATTTATTGGACAATACGGTAATACTTGGCTGGGGTATAAACTGTCTGCCCTAGATTTTAATGCCGATGGCTTTGATGACTTGTTGGTTTACTCTCACAAGACCGGACCAAATGCCTGGCCTGCGGCTTTGCTTTACTTTGGCAGTGCGGTTATGGATACTGTTCCAGACTTGGTCTTCCAAAGCCAATTCTTAAACCAAATGGGTGACCAGATATTTATGGGTGTGGGTGATATAAACGGTGATGGATATGAGGACATTATGTTGCAGGAAATGTATCCGACGGAAGTTGACTCCTGCATGATCCACTTCTGTTATGGCGGACCCAATCCAGATTTGGTTCCTGATCATACAATCATTGTGGGTTATTACTCATATCAACCCAATGTCTGGCCCATGTATGCCATAGGGGATGTCAATAACGACGGTTGCGATGACTTGGGAATTAGAACATTTGCTGGTACATATCCTGAAAATTTCAGATGGGAAGTTTTACTGGGTGGATTATGGCAGCGAGTACTTGTTGTTGGTCCCGGTATGTCTACTCAGAGAGTTACATCTTTGTCTGGTGTTGGTGACGTGAATGGAGATGGAATTGATGATTTTGTAGTTGGCTATGGTGCAGTAGTTCCAGAAGGTATCAGGTGTTACCGTTACCTGTATTTCGGCGGGAGTCCTTTAAATCTTGATAACCGGGTGTTGCTATATTCCACGTTGGAAGGTTCGCAAATATTTTCTGGCGCTTTTGGAGTCGGAGATGTAAACCATGATGGTTATGACGATATGGTCTATTGCACAGGCAATTCATACATGGAGGGTAATAAACTGCGCCTGGGAGGATCAAACATCATGGAAACGGAGGAGCTTACGCTGCATAGTATTTATCTTCATAATCTCATGCAAATGGATAATACCAAACCAGTTTATGGCGATTTTAATGCGGACGGATTTGCGGATATTGCAGGTTCAGATTATGAAGATAACTTATGGAGTGGTTCAACCTCCTTGTGGTTGGGGAAAGCTGAGCCTAATGGAACCAATGATTTAAGGCTGCTGCCACCGGCTACCTCACCCTATCATCAGTTTGGTTGGGCAATAGCGGCAGGTGATTTCGACGGAGATGGTTTTGACGACCTTGCAGTTTCGGCACCCCAAGCTCAAACTGGAAGCCCTTGGTATCATGGTTATGTTTATTTATACTCTGGTAACGCTGGGTTGCAAGATACAACAGTAGCTACTGATGATCCAGTAGAGGATGACGCCCCCAACTCTTTAGAGATTAACTATTTCCCTAATCCACTAATTGATAACAAAACAGGTAATTTAAGTTTTAAGTTGCAGGATGGCTTTCCCCAATCTTGGGGGCAAGTTTGTATCAGTCTTTACAACATTAAAGGTCAACACGTTGTTCAATATGCTCTTACAGATGAAGATCTGCAGCGCAAACAAGGCTCGATCAGTATTGATAATCTCGCTCCAGGTATCTATCTGGCATTATGTACTGTAAATGGACAAAAGATCAACACTAAGAAAGTATCAATTTTTTAAAGAGGATCTCATGAAGACAATTGTTTTAGCTATGGCTTTTTTTACACTTATGGGTTGTATTTTACTTCAAGCGGAGGATTTCAAACTGGGATGTTATTCTTATTTAAAGGCTAATCAGGACCTCAGCGCTCTGAACGACAGCCTGATTAGCTATATGAGTCAGGCTGATTACAATCTGACGATTTGCGATACCAATGAACAATCTGGTCAGACCGACACCAATGCACTTCTGGGTAAGTTATCAAATGCTGGCATCGATGCCTGGCTGGCGGATTATGCTAGGGAAGACCCATCTACTCAGACAATTGGTTCACATACCGCCTCAACTGCCAATAATTGGAGATTTGAAGCGGAATATGAATCAGAAAGCGATGATAATGAAAACCTTGATCTTTACCATTACAAATTCGATGGAGATTTCTCCAGCGATGCTCTTATTCAAAACATAAACCCAGATTATGATACAAGAGTCGGAGAGTATGATGAAACTTCGCATCCAGGAATGGTTGTTTGGCATTGTGGGTCTGATGATGAAGGAATTGCCTTATACGGTATGACATATCGTTGGAAAAACTATGACGCTGGATTTATGCAAGGAACCTTAACTGACAATGAGAAGAACTTTGGCCCGGAGATCAAGTTTGCGTCCTGGGAGGATTACTGGCAGGACAATCCTGGCGAGTGTCAAAGTTATTACTCAGGTCAAAATCTGTATCTGACGTTTAGGTTTAGTATTGATTCGATTCGTCAACCTTATGACCCCAAGATTGAATTCCGTTGCGCGTTCAAGACCGTAAGTCAGTGGTTCTTGGTTCCGATAGCAAACACCAAGTTTCCTGGTCTTGGTCCTGAGATCTGTCATGATTATTCCTACGATGAATTGATTTCCTCCCAGTATTCAGACCCTGATACAAGCCCTGGAAGTTCAGGATTTCGCTTTATAACCTTTGAAATCGATCTCTGGTATCTGCGGAGCCATGGTTTTATAAACACGTCCAATAACTGGGTTTCATGTCTTTACGGCATTAACCCCCTTATAATCAAGAAGGACGGAATTACATTAGATTTGGACTATATGGAAATTTGTGATACGATGTTTAATTCGATTGACCATGATAATCCCAACAATCCCACCCCTATAACTATCAGAGATAATTCTTCAGTTGAGAAATATTATTCCCTTGACGAACCGTCGCAATTGCAGTTTAAATCATTAAGAACAATCAACAATGATTATACGATGAGTGCTTTATCGACGATAAACTGCCATGGTGTAGCGATGAAAAAACCGGACAATACTCGCTTCTCGTTACAAAAACTTTATCTTTCATTGGATGATGCTGAATACAGAACACCAGAACTTATGACAGACTGCTACCCGCTTGTTCCAAATCACTTTTGGAATAGAGACGCCCAACATACACCCACACAGGGTGATCGCCTTTCGATGCAATGGGACCTCGATTGGCACACCCTCAGGCACTACCGCGAGTTGCGTAAAGCCACTCGAAGGATAACCAACAGAAAGTCGCTTTATGTTGTGCCACCCACCTACGGAGAGTGGGATCAAACTCACGACATATGGATAAATCATCTGTATCCTACCCCACAAATGGCGAAATGCCTGCAACTATTACCTCTATGTTTTGATGTCGATGGCATTATCAACTACAAATTCCGCGATCATATACCTGCTGCAGGTCCCTCAGATCCCAGACACATTCCTGAGTTCAACGAATATCAGCCAACAGATAACCAAGTTGGGACGCAGATGTACTCTCTTGTAGATGTGCAGGGCACATATCCGAATTTCACTTATGAGCCATCTTCCCTATATTATGCAATCTGTGAAGCAAACTCAAAAATCAAATGTTATGCTGAGTATATCAATAACTACTCAGCCCCGGGAGATACACTTACGTGGCTTGATTCTGCCATTATTGGCAGTGATGGAGTTTTCCTAACTCCAGATGCCTATTATGACAATTCAGTTTCCTCCTATATCTGGAGTGATTATCTAACGAGTTTGACAACACCTGACGCAATAGGTCAAAATCACTATGTGGGGTATGTTCAATGCGGATTCTACCGCACCATACCGGATGACCACCCCATTTATATGTTGGTGAACCGCCGGACTAACTTCCGGGAAGATTCCTCGCAACCCACTGATGAGGGGTCATTTGAGACACTACCTGCATATCAAATCAGAAATGGCATCGGATACTCGGTAGCTCCTCCTCAAACAGTAAGCTTCACTCCCAATAATTCTGCTTCCAATATGTTTGGTGATTACATTGCTTTGTATGATCCTTACGATGATAGTATATCACATCCGCTATCCGAGTCAAACCCGGAGATTCAGGTTGCCATCGGACCTGGAGATGGCAGGCTGCTTGAAATGGTGGGCTCATTACCCCATAATGTCAGTACTCCAAAAAGTCTCTCGGGAAAAGTTGTGATTGACGGCAATATACAGGTTAACCATCCAGTAACCACATCTCCGACTTCAAATGTCACCATACTTAGTGGTTCCACATTCATTGTCTCTGCAATGATGCAGCTTCAAGGTGATATCAATATTGGAGACAACGTAAGTTTCGTGATTCAAGATCAAGGCTGGCTTGATATTTCAAATGCGACTTGCAGTTGGGGCAACGGCTCGCAAATCGTCTGTAATGGAAGGTCTGCCGGGTTTAGCGACTCATCGGTCAAAATGGGTAACGATGTTTTAATCGAGATAAACTCAGGCGAATGCATCGTAACCAACTCAGACTTAACACTGGGCAGCAATTGCATAATCCGGATCAGTAATGCTGATTTGTTTGTGTCAGGCAGCAGCCTTGACAGTTTTGCTGACGGTATTACTTGGGCTGGCTTGGATGCTAACAACTCAAGCAGAATAGACTTGAGCAATTCGACCATAAAAAATATGCTGTGTAATAAGATTAGCAACTCCGATCTGGTGATGGAAGACTGCCGTGTGGAAGTTCCTTTGCGAGGATCAGGACTATCTCTCTGTGGTGACATTCAGGGGCCCACAACCACTATTACTTGCAGTAGCGAAACATCAGGATTTTATGCAAGCAAAGACAACACCATCGGCATAGAAATAGCCCTGATGTCCAATCCGGTTATAGTGCAGGGCGCGAAGTTTGTTGGTTTAACCAAGGGTATCTTCAAGGTGGCTTCTTCTGCTTCGCAGGACGAGATAAGCTATTGCAGTTTTGAGAACTGTTCCATTGGAATCCACTGCATCAGCCCTGAGTATCATGGCATTGTAAGAAATTGCGGCTTCCATCAATCCAATCCGCTCAACGAGTATACCGGAATCAAACTTCAAGGATCAGCACCGATGATCACAGATTGCCAGTTCACCAACCTGGATCTGGGGATTGACACGGAATATTCTCTGCAAACTTATAGCAGAGGGGTGAAATACTCTAACTTCGTGAATTGCAAAACGGGGATCAGGAGCCGGGAATCCAGCATAGGAGTCTGGAATAACTACTTCACTCAAAACCAGACAGGGATCCTCAATCTACCCGGATCGAACTTGAACTTGAGCGCTTGGGCGGGAAATGTGCTGAACAATCTGTCAGCCAACATTGCCTTCTTTGGTTCTGATCCCTATAAGGCAACAGTGCAACTGGTCAGCGGCCACAATGACTTCTATCATCTGTTTAACGATGTTACCAATGATCTTGCCTACGACTTTTCCTTTGACGCCAATTATTACAACTACTCAGTTCCCACCGGAAATGCCATCATTGACGTAAGTTGGAACTGGTTCGAGGATAACAACGTCCGATGGATCCACCCGGATAACGTTAACTATACATATTATGGCGATCTCGATCCAGCCAATAACAGCCCTGCTCCTCCACCTCCCAATGACCGGCTTTGCGCTGCCCTGGATCTGGAAGCACAAGAAGATTATCCAGGGGCAATGACGCTCTATAAAGCGATACTGGATGATAATCTGGAGATTGAGAAGAGATATCTGCCCAGCGCGACCGACGGTGTTTTCCGGCTATCCAATCTGGTCAACTTTCCTGACTGGAACGCTCCGGATTACTTCGATGCCAAAGCCATACAATATGCCATCGATGACCCCTACTTGAGCAGGCTGCTCAAGGACTATCTGGGTAAAACCCTCATCATCTCCAAAGAGTATCAGGCTGCGATCGACCTGATTCAACTGCGCATTGCCAATCCAGAGAGCGAGGTGGATTCCCTGCTGGCGGTGTTGGACTTGGAAATTGTGCTGCAACTGGCGGCGATGGATGAAGGCAGGCAGAGTGTCAGCACCCTCTATGTCCAGTATAAGTATCCCGACTTGGGTGTGTTTGAAGCGCGGCATCAGGAACATCTGGATCAGTATTGCGAGTTGGTACGTTCCGGCAATCCGCTCAACACACCTGTTTCACCTGTACCCGTGATCACCACAAACTATCCCAATCCCTTCAATCCCTCCACCTCCATCGGATTCAGTTTACCAGAGCGCAGTTTGGTGAAAATCAGGGTATTTAATTCCCGGGGTCAATTGGTGAGAAATCTGCTGGATGACATCCGGGAAAAGGGACAACACACAATCGTTTGGGACGGCAAAGACGGTTTCGGATGCAGCGTTAGTTCTGGTATTTATTACATCCGCTTGGCTTCCGGTGGTCAGGGAGCTACCCGGAAAGTTATGCTGCTGAAGTAGGAGGAATAATGACTGACGCTGGTTGGGGTGAGGATGCAAGCATAGAATAGCTGCAGCTCCGCATGTAAAGGAATCCCCAAGGCTACCCGTTGAACAATGTGAAGAATGATAATTCTACTAACTCTGAAATAGAACACTTAGCGCTTCACAAAGCGACACCAAGGCTCGTTACTTGAGATGTATCAGAAAACAAGTGGCAGTTCGTGATCACTGAATATCTGATGAAGATCTTGGTGTCCGATTTGCACAAAGTGTTATACTGAATTTGCAATAACGGTGATACAATATTTGCAAAAACCTTGATACCGATTTGCAAAAAGGGTGATACTGGGGTCTCACTAAAAACAGCCATTTGCAACGAAAGTGATAGGTAGCGTCTCAAAGGTTGGTGTAAAATAGGTAACGGCAGATGAAGAAAAAGGTTGAGCCAGATCCCGCTCTTTGTTTTGATGGTTTTGACAAAACTAACAGACAAGGAGACGATCATGACTCAA
>Ga0265295_1004670_pt1 | contig 18206 bp, 17 predicted proteins | sample Munlansysbiofilm_FD_192503 | JGI IMG/M metagenome (GOLD analysis project Ga0265295, IMG submission 192503) | Leachate microbial communities from a municipal landfill in Southern Ontario, Canada - Methane capture system biofilm | ecosystem: Engineered > Solid waste > Landfill > Unclassified ...
CTGAAGCCTGTACTACGAACATGCGCAAGCTAAAGCTTGCGAAGAGCGCAGGCTGAAGCCTGTACTACGAACATGCGCAAGCTAAAGCTTGCGGAGAGCGCAGGCTAAAGCCTGAACTACGAACATACGCCAGCTGAAGCTGGCGGAGAACATGCGCCGGCTGAAGCCGGCGGAGAGCGCAGGCAATGAGCCCTGCGGTAAGGGGACTAGAGGGGGTTTTCTAGGTTTAATCCCTGGGCAATGCCGGCTAACTGGGCGTGGCAAAGCGCTAGGGCCAAGGCGTCAGTGGCGTCATCAGGCAAATTGACTACCTGTATGTTGAGAAATTGAGAAACCAAAAGCGCGACCTGCTGCTTGCTGGCGTTGCCAAAGCCGCAAACTACTTGCTTGACTTTGCGCGGTGCATATTCATAGGTGGGTAACTCAGCCTCGGATAATACGCCGAGAACCGCACCCCGAGCAGTGCCTAATATAATGGCAGTGCGTACATTTTTGCAGTAAAAGCCGCCTTCAATAATGGCAATGTCAGGGTGATAACGGGTGATAAGCTCTTTGATGGCACCGTTGAGACGACGCAAACAATCGCTGAGAGAGGCCTTGGGCAAACTGCTGATAACACCGCAGTCAACCGCAGTGAAATGCTGTCCGTTGGAGTCGATGAGACCCCAGCCGGTCTTGCGCAGAGCTGTGTCAAGCCCGAGGATGCGCTGCGGCGGAGGCGGGGCAGGAACAGGGGCAGGGACAGGCTGAAGAGGCTGCTTGCTTGCCGGTTTTTTTTTGCCCTTGGCCCTGGCCGCAGAGGCGGCCAGCAAAGCATCGAGTTCTGCGCTTTTTTTTACTCGCATTTAAAGCAAAATTCTCCGAAAAACACGGTTTTTGAAAGAAATTCTAATTTTAGACGAAGATGACTTGGTGTGCCTTCGTGTGTCTTCGTGTGTCTTCGTGTCCTCCCCCCCCTTCGTGTATTTCAGTCTATTTCCTGAATTATGGCTTTCAGCGAGTCGGCGACATAATCGAAGTCCTGCGGTCTTTCGTTGGGTTCCTGTCTGAGCATGACGTCCAGGAGTATGGCGATGCTGCTGCGCAGGCCCTGCATTTTGGCGGCGCTGTTGAGCCTTAGCCCTGAGATATGCCTTCTTGCCAGGGCCTGGATTTCATCGGCGTCGAAGTAGGTTCTTCCGGTCAGGGCATGATACATAAGCATGCCTAGGCTATATATTTCGCTGTTGGCGCTTTCGCCTTGTCCCAGCAGTCTTTCCGGTGGCAGGTAATAGGGTGAGCCGGAGATGAAATCCTCCTCACAGTTTTTGGCCTCCTGCCTAGGTATGCAGAGCCCAAAGTCGAGTAGCACAGCATAGCCGTATTGATTGATGATGATATTTTCCGGTTTCAGGTCCCTGTACAGGTATCCCATGTGGAAGATATGCTGTTCGGCGGCGAGCAGATGCAGTCCTATGGTCATGACTTCTTTTTCGGGCAGCTGCTGCAGCCGGTCTATGCGCTTATCCAGTCTTTCGCCGCTGATATATGGCATGGCGGCGAAGTACTCGTCGTCCTCGTAGCCGCTGTCCAGGCAGGCTGCGATAAAATCGCAGTTGACGAAGAATGAGCTTACCCGAGCCTCGTTGAGCAGGGCGTGGATATCGGCAGGGTTTTCACGGGCGGCACGGGTGAGGACCTTGATGGCGAGCAGCTCGCCGGAGAATTTTTCCGAGACCGCTTTGTAGACGCTGCCCATGCCGCCGCCGCCGCTAGGCTCATAGAGGAAGTAGTCGCCGATTTTTTTGGGCACAAAAAACATGTCCTGGCAGTTACTGCAAGGCATAAGCTGCAGTGGCTGCAGGTTTTGCAGCTGCATGGTTTTATTGCATGAGCTGCAGCGCACCATGCCCTTGTTCCAGAGCTTGATGGCGGCCTGCGGGTCAGGTATGTTTTTTTTGTCCGTCATAGGTATGGATGCCGGCGGGGCTTTTTTATGATTGTTTAGAGCTTATTAGTTCCGCCAGCGAGTCTACGCTTTTCAGCGCTTCTGCGCTAATGTCGGCGGGATCGAAGTTGACCTCGAATATTTCTTCGAGGGCGACGACTAATTCGAGCATGAGGAACGAGTCCACACCGTATTCGGAGAGCGGCTGGTTGTTTTCTATGTCATCGGGTTCGATATCCAGGAAAAGTCTTTCTACCAGGAGTTCTTTGATTTGTTTTTCCATGCTGTCTGACCTTGCTCGTCTTCTCTTTTTGATTTTATTTTTGCGGTGGCACGACGAGTACCGGGCATTTGGCTCGGCGCACGATTACTTGTGCCACGCTGCCGAAGAATATTTTGCTCAAGGTGCCTTTGCCCTGGCGTCCCAGCACGATCAGGTCGGCCTGCACCTCTTTGGCGAATTCGAGGATTTTCTGTTGCTCTTTGCCGATTCTGAACTCGACTTTGAAGTCGAGATGCTCGGGCACTTTGGCGTGGTATTCGCTGTTAACCTTGGCGTCCAGGTCGCGTTTGGCCTTTTCGTCGACATTGATGTCGGCCCCGTAGATATAGGTGCGCCAGAACTGCGATTCGGGTTCGGGGATGACATGCAGCAGATAGAGGCGGCAGGCCTTGCGCCGCAGGGCGGCGTCCAGGGCGAAGTCAAAGGCGCGGGCGGCATTTTCAGAGAAGTCGGTGCAGCAGAGTATGCATTTGGTCATTTCGGGTTTTTCCGGCATGTTTTCCTCCTTTTCTTAGACCGATTCCAAAAAGGGTGGTCTGGCAGGAATTTGGACACGAAGACACACGAAGCCACACTAAAACACACGAAGGCAGATTAGAAGCGTTCTGTATTAGCTTAATGCATATATGCGCAATGTCAACTCTTTTTGTTTGTTTACATCATTGCTGGCAGCCAGGTTGCCAGTGCCGGGAAGAGCATGAGCAGTATGATGCCTATGACGAGCATGCCCATATATGGGATGCATCCTTTGAAGACGCTTTGCAGCGAGACGTCGCGTATCAGTCCGGAGACCACATAGGCGCAGATGCCCACCGGCGGCGAGATGACTCCAACCTGCACGACAGCGACCACCAGGACCCCGAACCAAATCAAGTCCACGTTCAGCGCGCTGAGCAGCGGCAGAAACACCGGTATGGTCATGAGCACCAGGGCCAGGCTGTCGACCACGGTGCCCAGGATAACGAAGGTGGCCAGGATACAGGCGATGATGAGCCAGCCGGGCATCTGCATGCGCGTTAGGGCGGAGGCCAGCTCGGTGGGTATGCGCGAGAGGGCGAGGAAACGGCTGAAGACCATGGCTCCGGCAATGATGAGCAGTATCATGCAGGAGCTGCGTATGGTCTCCATAAGCGAGCGTTTGAGCATACTCCAGCTCAGGCTTTTGCGGCAGGCTGCGATGACGAGGCTGCCCAAGGCGCCGACGGAGGCGGCCTCGGTGGGCGTGAACCAGCCTAGAAACATGCCGCCTATGACCGCAATAAAGAGGAGCAGGGGATCGATGACACCTAGCAGCGAGTGGAGTTTTTCTTGCCAGGATGAGGGCGGCGAGGCCGGTCCGAGCTGTGGGTTGCGAATGCATTTCCAGGTGATGTAGGCGATGAAGAGCAGCACGAACATAAGGCCCGGTATGATGCCGGCGATAAAGAGCTTGGCGGGGGACTGCTCGGTGAGGAAGCCGTAGACGATGAAGACAACGCTGGGCGGGATCATCATGCCCAGGCTGCCGGCGCTGGCCACGGTGCCGGAGGCCAGCTGCATGCAGTAGTTACGTTTTTTCATTTCTGGCAGTGTGACCGCGGCCATGGTGGCGGCGGTGGCCGGTCCTGAGCCGCATATGGCGCCAAATGCAGCGCAGGCGGCGACAGTGGCGGTGGCCATGCCGCCGGGCAGGCGCCCTACACATTTGTAGGCGGTGTCAAAGAGCCGCTTGCTGATGCCGGAGTGGAAGCATACCTGCCCCATGAAAATAAACAGGGGGATGACGGTGTAGTCGTACTTGCTGAAGGTCTCGAAGAATACGCTGCTAAGCATATGGCAGGCGGCGCCGGGGTTGCTGATAAGGGCAAAGCCCAGGCAGCCGGCGATGGCCATGGCAAAGCCTACCGGCATGCTCAGTGCCAGCAGTAGAATAAAGAGCAGTGCGCCTAATAGGCCGACTAGCGAGGTGCTCATGGCTTGATTAGCTCCTTTCCGGGATTGGCCAGATGATAGAGCTTGATGAGGATGACTACCGCAAAGGCAAAGCCGGCCTGCCAATAAGCCCAAAAGCGAGGAATGTTGAGGGTCAGGCTCACGGCTTTCTTCTGTAACATGGCATAGCCGTGACTGAAACAAAAATAGGATAAGGCGGCAAATAAAAGAATGCCCAGCGAGCGGGTGATGCTGTCGGAGACTAGCTTGGCCGGGCGGTTGAAACGCCTGAAAAGAAACTCGACGGCAATGTGCCCCTTGACCGCAGTGGTGTAGGGCAGGGCAAAGGAAATGCAAAGGGCGCTGAGTAACTCCACTATGTCGATGGCACCGTGTACGGCCAGATTAAAGCGGCGCAGCAGGATGTCTACACCAGTGACGGCAATAATGGCTAGCAGGCTGGCGCCGGAGATGCTTGCCATGATGAGTACCAGCGTGGTCAGGGCTTTACGGGGTAGCTGCGACATAGCGGTAAATGCTTTTGGGGGAGGGGGAGGGGGAGGACACGAAGACACACGAAGGCACACGAAGACACACTAAGGGCTTATGCGGCACCTGCGGCTCCGCATAAGCTGTTGGCCCGTTTTGGTTTTTATTGTTTCTGTGAGCTGAGTTGTTCGCTCATGAATTTGAGTGCTTCTTTGCCTGGCAGTCCCTGCTTGTCAAGGCGGTCGGCCCATTCTTGCAGCATAGGATAGAAGGCCTTGCGCACAATGGCGTTTTCAGGTTCGGGGAAATCGCTGAACGATTTGCCTAGTTGCGTGACGAATTCCTCGCCTTCGCGGTCGGCCTGATCCCAGGCCAAGGCATGCTTCTGCATCCACTCCAGGTTCAGATTTTTGATGATTTCCTGCAGCTCAGCGGGCAATTTTTCCCAGCTGTTTTGGTTCATGACGACAAACATGGCGGTGGTATAGGCCACCGCTGGGATGCGGATTACATGGTCTATGACCTCGCCTTGTTTCCAGCCTTTGAGGGTTTCAATCGGGCAGAGGGTGGCGTCGACCACGCCTTTACGCAGTGCTTCATAGGTGTCACCCTGGCTCATGCCCACTGGATTGGCTCCCAATGCCTGGATCATTTGCGCTGAGATTCCGGTGCCGCGTATGGTCATGCCAGTGAATTCCTTGGCGCTGCCGATTTTTTTGCGGCTGGCTAAGATGCCTGGTCCGTGTGCATGTGCATACATGAAGGCGACTTCGTCAAGTTCGGCGGGTTTGAAGTGTTCGATGAAGCGGTTGGCGATATTGCTGGCCTGTTCTCCGCTTTCGTATCCCCAGGGCAGGTCCAGGCCTTCGATCATGGGGAAAAGCCCGCGGCTGTAGGCGAAGCAGCTCATGCCCAGGTCGGAGACTCCTTTTTTGACTGATTCGTAGTTTTCCGCTGCACTACTCAGCACGCCGCCGGGGAAGACATCTACCTTGATGCGTCCCTGGCTGCGTATGGCTAGCTCATCGGCCCATTCTTGGGCGAGCACTGCATGTATGTGGGTGGAAGGGAAAAACACACTGTAGCTAAGGACAAACTCGGGCTTGCCGTCTTTGGGGCCGCAGGAGCAAAGCAGGAGGAGTACTAGGGACAGGGTGGCAAATGTGAGCTGCTTGATCATGAGTGTGGTCCTTTGTTTTGCTGAGGTTATTTGGACACGAAGTCACACTAAGAGGTACTAGAGCAGTGTGTTTGCTCTTCAGGCAAGCTTTTGCTTAAGGAATTCGACTGCGGTTTTGATGTCGGCGACCGGGTTTTCCCCCACTTCGCGTTCGATGGTCAGGTATCCTTTGAAGCCCACTTCGCGCAGTGCCTGCAAATAGTTGTCCCAGTGCACGCCGCCTTGTCCCAGGGGCACTTCGTTGAAGAGTTCGCCGATATTCAGCCCCTCTATGCCGCCCTCGGCAAAGGAGGCGTAGACCTGGCGCGGGTCGCAGGGTTTGAGCTGCACGCCGTCTTTGGCATGGGTGTGTTTGATGTATTTGCCCAGGGTGTAGACGGCCTGCACCGGGTCTTCGTTAAGCACCATGATGAGGTTGGCCGGATCCATGTTGACGCCGATGGCGGGGCAGTCAACCGCCTCTAGGAAGCGTGCGAGCACGGCGGCGGTTTCCGGTCCGGTTTCAATGGCGAAGGCCACTCCTTTTTCCAGTGCATATGCGCCTATGTCCTGACAGACCAGCAGCTGATTTTTGAAGACCGGGTCGTCAGGCTGCTCGGGAACCACGCCTATATGGGTGGTGACCACGTCTGTTCCCAGGTCTACAGCCAGGTCTACTATGGCTTTGGAGCGGCGGATTTTTTCTTCGTTTTCAGCGGGGATTTGGAATCCGTGTCCGCCCAGGTCGCCGCAGAGTGCGGAAATTTCCAGCTCATTGTCTGCCACTAGGCGGCGGAAATCGCGGCGCTGAGCCGCGCTCAAGTTTTCGGCGCGCATCTCGCCGTCGACAACGTAGACCTGCATGCCGTGTGCGCCCAGCTCTTTGGCTTTGCGCACACCTTCAGCGATGGGCAGGCGAAAAGAATCAACCATGACGCCGATTTTAAAGACTGGCATTTTTACTCCTTTGTTTATTTAGACCCGTCTCAAAATGGGGGTCTGGCAAAATTTTGGACACGAAGACACACTAAGACACACTAAGACACACTAAGACACACTAAAAAATGCAGTTTTTATGCGATTTTTTATCGTTTTGATTTTTAGAACATTGCATTGACGAACATATGCGGGTCGAATACTTGCAGGTCGCCCATTTGCTCGCCTAGGCCGATGAATTGCACTGGGTATCCCAGTTCTTCCTTGATGGCGACCACTACGCCGCCCTTGCCGGTGCCGTCCAGTTTGGTGAGTATAAGTCCGGTGATCGGGAAGACCTTGCCGAACTCCCTGGCCTGCACCAGGGCATTGCTGCCGGTGGATGCGTCCACGGTCAGCCAGACTTCATGCGGCGCGCCGGGCAGTGCCTTGTCGCAGATGCGTTTGACCTTCAGCAGCTCGGCCATCAGGTCGCTGCGCGTATGTTGTCTCCCAGCGGTATCGATAATAACAAAGTCGGCTTTTTTCTGCACTCCGCTTTTAATGGCGTCAAATGCGACTGCGGCGGAGTCGCTGCCCTGTGGCGCTCCGACAACGGGGCAGTCCAGTCTTTCGCCCCAGAGCTGCAGTTGGGTGACGCCGGCGGCGCGGAATGTGTCTCCGGCTCCGAGGATGATTTTTTTATTCAGTTTTCGGTAGTAGTAGGTAAGTTTTGCGGCGCTGGTGGTTTTGCCGCTGCCGTTGACCCCGACCAGGAGTATGACGGTAGGTCCCTGTTCATTGAGCTTGATGGATGCTGTGTGCTCCTGTGAAAGTATGTCGAGGATCAGGCTGCGGGCGCATTCCAGGATATCGGCGTCGGTTTTAATGAGTCCGCGTTCGTACTTGTCGCGCACATCGGCGACGATGCGCCGGCTGATTGATGGTCCCAGGTCGGTGCTGATAAGCGCGGCTTCGAGTCTGGCGTAGCTGTCCTCGTCCCAGCGTTCGACTTCGCTAAAGATACCCTGCACGCCGCGCAGCAGGGCGGTTTTGGTTTTTTGCAGGCCACGTTGAAAAATTGAGAGTATTGACAATTTCTGGCTATCCTATGGGGGGGGGGGCTTGTGACACTAAGGAGTTATGAAATTTAAATTGTCAAGTTGAGTTGTTTCTGGTTGGTATGTACAAGAAAAACCCGAATGTACTGTATAGCAAGAAAGCAAATCTGCTCAGTAAAGTTTAGCAATTTGTTTTTCATAATCCCTTAGTACCGGCGCGCAACACTGATACGGTACTTTTATGTGATTTGTTGTGTTGGACACAGAGCTTGGGCGCCTTATGTCTTGCTGGCGGGGGCGCGAAGCGCCTCTTTTAATCAGGCCGGCAGTGGCGCGAAGCGCCATACTATAGTAGCCCCAGGCGCGGAGCCCGAAGGGCGAAGCGCCTGGGGGACAAAGTCCTCCAAAAACCGGCGCCTGGAAGGCGCAACTTGTTGAGGCTAATCTTTTAGTGGCGCCTTTCAGGCGCTGTTTTGTATGGTAGCTTAACCCTAGGCACTGCGCGCTCCGCGCTTCGTGCCTAGGGTTATTATAGTATGGCGCTCCGCGCCATTCTGCGGTATGCTAGTACCCTGCCGTGTGCTGATGCCCTGCCGTGTGCTGATGCCGGTACAGTGTCATGTGTGCTGACACTGTGCCGTGTAGCACTGCGCACTCTATGTCATACTTGGAACCATGAAAATTTAAATTGTCAAGTTGAGTGGTTTCTGGTCAGTGTGTACAAAAAAAACCAGAATATACTGTATAGCAAGAAAGCGAATCTGCTCAGTAAAATTAAACAATTTGTTTTTTCATAACTCCTAAGTCACAGCAAGACAGGCTAAGTCACGCCAAGGTTTTTCTGACTTTATCGAGTATGCCGTTGACGAAGGCGGCGGATGCGGCCTCGCTGTAGATTTTGGCCAGCTCGACGGCTTCGTTGATGGCGATGACGGGCAGTTTTTTTTCTGTGAAGGCGATTTCACTGACTGCGATTCTCATGATGCTGCGGTCTATGTATGACATTCTTGGCAGGCTCCAGTTGCTTGCCGCCTTCTGCAGCAGGCGGTCGATTTCCTCGAGGTTTTCGCAGGTGGCCTCGATGATTTTCCTGGCATATTTCCATGCTTTGCGCTGGTTTTCGTCTTCGAGCCAGGTTTCCTGGAAGCGTGAGAGCTGTTCTTGGTCGCAGCGGCATTGCTTATTCATATCCATTTGGAAGATGAACTGCATTGCCAGGCAGCGCGCCTTTCTGCGTCTAAGCTGAAAGGTCTGCTGTTTTGCCGCGATATTATTCTGTTCTTCAGCCGTCTTCATAAGTTATTCAGGGCAGGTTTTTCATCAGGTTGGCCATTTCTATGGCGCTGGCTGCGGCGCTGGCGCCGCGGTTGCCGGCCTTGCTGCCGCATCTTTCTATGGCCTGCTCGATGTTTTCGGTGGTTACCACGCCGTAGATGACCGGCAGGCTGCGGCTCAGGGAGATTTGCGCCAGACCCTTGGAGACCTCGGCGTTGATATAGCTGGCATGCGCGGTGCTGCCCTGGATGACTACGCCCAGGCAGATGATTGCGTCGTACTTGCCGCTGTCAGCCATCTTTTGCGCAATCAGTGGGATTTCGTAGGAGCCGGGCACCCAGGCCACGGCGATGTCGGAGAGCTCGGCGCCCTGGCGGCGCAACTGGTCTATGGCCCCGTCCCTGAGTTGTGAGACGAAGATATCATTGAAGCGCGCGCAGACTATGGCAAAGCGCAATCCCTGGGCATTGAGCATGCCCTCATAGGTCTGATAGTTGGACATGGATTACTCCTGAAGTTCAGCGTTGATGGTGCTGGGCAAAAACCACTAAGGGGGGGAGGACACGAAGACACACGAAGGGACACGAAGGGGGGAGGACACGAAGACACACGAAGGGACACGAAGAGACACGAAGAGACACGAAGAGACACGAAGGGCTTTTTGGGGTAGGGTTTAATTCAGGCGAAGCGCTCAGAGCATGTGCTGCATGCGTTCTTTTTTGGTTTGCAGGTATTTTTCATCATGCTCGTTGACCGGCACGATAATGGGTTCCCTGCCGGTGACCTGCAAGCCGTAGCCTTGCAGGCCGACGATTTTTTTCGGGTTGTTGGTGAGCAGGCGTATGCTTTTGACTCCGAGATTTGCCAGGATTTGCGCTCCTATGCCGTATTCCCGCAGGTCTGGGGGGAAGCCCAGCTTGATATTGGCGTCGACGGTGTCCAGGCCTTGTTCTTGCAGCCTATAGGCGTGCAACTTATTCACCAGCCCTATGCCGCGGCCCTCCTGGCGCATATAGACCACTATGCCTCTGCCTGTGGCCACGACTTGGCGCATGGCGGCGGCCAGCTGCAGCCCGCAGTCGCAGCGCTGGGAGTGAAAGACGTCGCCGGTGAGGCATTCGCTGTGCACGCGGGTGAGCACGTCTTCCTGGCCGGCGACTTCGCCGTAGACCAGGGCGAGGTGTTCGCGCCCGTCGTTCTTGGTCACAAAGCAATGCAGGTCGAAGAGGCCGAACTCGGTGGGCATCTTGACGGTCTCGATGCGCTCGACCAGGCTCTCGGTGCGCCGGCGGAACTTGATGAGGTCGGCAATGCAGCCGAATTTGAGCTTGAATTTTTTGACGAATTCCTTTAGCTGAGGCACGCGCGCCATGGTGCCGTCCTCATTCAGGATTTCACAGATAACCGCTGAGGCTGACAGCCCGGCCAGGCGCATCAGGTCCAGTGCCGCCTCGGTGTGTCCGGCGCGCACCAGCACACCGCCTTCACGGGCGATAAGCGGGAAGACATGGCCCGGGGAGTGGAAATCGGCGGCGCCGCACTTGGGGTCGGCGATTTTTTTAATGGTCAGGGCGCGGTCCTGGGCGGAGATGCCGGTGGTGGTGCCCTGGTTGGCGTCCACGCTGACGGTGAAGCAAGTGCCGTAGGGGTCGGTGTTTCGGGTCATCTCGCTCAGTCCCAGCTCGAGGGCGCGTTCGGCACTGATGGGTGTGCAGACCAGGCCGCGACCGTGCGTGACCATGAAGTTGACGGCCTCGGGGCTAGCCAGCTCGGCGGCCATGATGAGGTCGCCCTCGTTCTCGCGGTTTTCGTCATCGGTGAGCACGACCATCTCGCCGGCGGCCAAGGCCACAGTCAACTCTTCTATGCTGTTGAACATGTTTTTGCTCCAAAGATACAAACGTAATCAGATAATATAATGCATAGGTGGGATTTTTCGCCGGCAGGGGGAGGACACTAAGACACACGAAGTCACACGAAGACACACCAAGTAATGCAAGAAGGGCGAGCTGTAGAGTCAGCTCGCCCTTCAGTTTAGCTTGCGGTTTGTTTTATTTTTAGACGACGTATGTATTTGCGGTGGTAGAGCCGCCTTTGCCGGTCCAGTTGCTGTGGAAGAACTCGCCTCTGGGCTTGTCTACGCGTTCGTAGGTATGCGCGCCGAAGTAGTCTCTTTGTGCCTGCAGCAGGTTGGCCGGCAGTCTTTCGCTGCGATAGCCGTCAAAGTAGGTGAGTGCGGCATTGGTGCAGGGCATGGGCACGCCCATGCTGATGGCGGTTCCTGCCACGCGGCGCCAGGCGCCCTGCGAGCGGTCCATGACATCCTTGAAGAAGGGGTCGGTGAGCAGGTTTTTCAGGTCGGCGTTATTGTCGAAAGCCTCCTTGATCTTGCCCAGGAAGCGCGAGCGTATGATGCAGCCGCCGCGCCACATCAGCGCGATGCCGCCATAGTTCAGCTTCCAGCCGTATTCCTCGGCGGCGGCCATCATAAGCTGATAGCCCTGCGCGTAGGAGACGATTTTGGAGGCGTAGAGCGCGACGCGCAGGTCTTCGAGCATTTGTTCGCGGCTGCCCTCGAACTTGGCCACTTCGGCTTTGAAGAGCTTGCTGGCGGCGACGCGCTCGTCTTTGAGGGCGGAGAGGCAGCGCGCGAACACTGCTTCGCCGATCAGCGTGAGCGGCATGCCGGCGTCCAGTGCGGCGATGGCGGTCCATTTGCCGGTGCCTTTTTGCCCTGCTGTATCGAGGATCAGGTCTACTACCTCTCTGCCTTTTTCGTCTTTGAATCCCAGTATGTCTCTGGTTATTTCGATGAGGTAGCTTTCCAGCTCGTTTTCATTCCATTGTGTGAACACTTTTTCCATTTCGGCATTATTCATGCCTATGGCTTTCATCATGTCATAGGTTTCGCAGATCATCTGCATATCGCCGTATTCGATGCCGTTATGCACCATTTTGACAAAGTGTCCGGCGCCGTTTTCGCCCACCCAGTCGCAGCAAGGCTCGCCTTCATCGGTGTGTGCGCAGATGGTTTGGAAGATTTTCTTGACATGCGGCCATGCCTTGGGCGAGCCGCCGGGCATCATGCTGGGTCCGGTGAGGGCGCCTTCTTCGCCGCCGGAGACTCCGGTGCCGATAAAGAGCAGTCCTTTGCTTTCCAGGTATTCTGTGCGCCGGCTGCTGTCCGGGAAATGGCTGTTGCCGCCGTCTATGATAATGTCGCCGGGTTCCAGTTCCGGGATAAGCATTTCGATAAAGTCGTCCACCGGCTGTCCGGCCTTCACCATAAGCATGATTTTGCGCGGTCTTTCTAGGCTGGCCACCAGTTCTTTGATGCTTTTTGCGCCGATGATGTTTTTACCGGCGGCTCTGCCGGCGATAAAGTCATCGACTTTGCTGACCGTGCGGTTATAGCAAGCCACTGTGAAGCCCTTGCTTTCCATGTTGAGGATGAGGTTTTCCCCCATGACTGCCAGGCCTACCAGGCCGATATCAGCGAGTTTTGTCATTGTGTCTTCCTTTTTGATGTGTTATCTGTAGTTGGGAGGGTGTTACCAGGATGGGTTTTCCGTCTGTGCCGGCTGGGAGCGCCGGCATCCTTGCCGCTCCCCTCTCCCTTTCCAGCTCCTGCCATTCGACGGATTTGTAGCGCCTTCCAGGCGCTGTTTTTTGGGTTGTTCTGTTCCCCAGGCACTCCGCCCTTCGGGCTCCGCGCCTGGGGTTATTATAGTATGGCGCTTCGCGCCATAAAACTTCGTATGACTTAGTGTGTCTTCGTGTCCAAGACCCCGCCAGGCCTCTTTTTGGCGGGTATTACCAGGATGGGTTTTCCGGCAGTGCCTTGTCGAATTCGGCGAGCAGTTGTTCCTGATAGCTGCCGGCATAGTCGCCTGCAAAGAAGCGCTTGATGCCCTGGTCCAGGAATTCCTGCCAGTATTTTTCCTCTTCGCCGGGTATGATCGGGAAGAAGAGTGCTTGGTTGGCTTTGGCGGCCTTGTAGTCTCCGGGGGCGTCGCCGACCATGAGTATTCTGTCGCCCGGGTATCTGTCTTTGGCGGCCAGCTGCAAGTGCTCGGTCTTGGTACCGGCTTCCTGGCCGGCGATAAAATTAACGAACTGGTCTATGTTATGCTCTTTCCATTCGCGCTGCAAGGCCTCGATGGGGGTTTGGCTGACCACGATGGCGTCGGCCTTGGCATGCACTTTTTGCAGCGACTCGCGCACTTTCGGGAAGGGCGGCACGCCGTAGACCAGGTCCAGGATTCTGGCATCCACCTCCATGGACCAGTCCAGGATTTTGCTTAGGTCCTCGTTTTTGCTGTCAGCCACCTTGCGTTTCAGTGCGGGTATGCCCAGCTTGCTTTCCTCTTTGACCCATGCGTCCAGGGCCGGGATACTTGCCCTGAGCTTGATGCCGCGTTCCTCGAACACCTTCCATTGGCTGATTAGCCGCAGCGCTTTTTGTATAGCCAGGTAGCGGTTGCAGCCCCGGTCTTTTGAATACAGGTTGACGAACTGCCATACTTCGCGGGCGTATTTGCTGGCGGCCTGCAGCTCAAAGTGCTTGATGAATGCGGGGCAGAAGCATTCTTTCTGCTTTATCTCCATAGTGTCGAAGATGCAGCCGTCGCTGTCAAAGCCGACAAAAAAATCATGTTCTTTTGGCAGGTTTTTCAACTGGGACACATAATCCATGTTTTTCTCCTTGGGGTTAAGCTCCTGTGGTTGGCGCACATATTTGGAAAGGAAGACATAATATAGTGCCAATTGAGGCGCCATGCCGGAAAATCCCGCCTTATAAGCCTTGCTGCGCCTTGGTGTAGCTTCCTGTGCCTTTGTGTCCAAAAGAAGCGCGCCAGCCGGGTTTGGAAAGGCGATTCATTACGCAGAAAGTTATTTTTAGGTTACATTATGTAGTTTACTCTGGTTTTATATTTTTATCTGAAAGGGATTAGATGTCCGAGCAAGCCAATAGCGATCTTATGTCGAAGGTGGTTGCCTTGTGCAAGCGCCGCGGCATTATTTTTCAGAGTTCCGAGATATATGGCGGCATCAACGGTTTTTGGGACTATGGTCCCAATGGCGCGCCATTGCGCCGCAGCATCGAGCAGCTTTGGTGGCGCAACATGGTCGAGGAGCGTGACAACGTAGTGGGCATTGACTCCACCATTATCTGTCATCCCCGGGTCTGGCATGCCTCCGGCCATGTCGAGCAGTTTGCCGACCTGATGACCGACTGCCTGGCTTGCAAGAAGCGCTACCGCGTGGATCAGCTCGAGGACCCCGGGCTCTGCCCGAGCTGCGGCTCGCGCGAGATGACCGAGCCGCGCCAGTTCAACCTGATGATGAAGACCTATGTGGGGCCGGTTTTTGACGAGGAGCACGCCGCCTATCTGCGCGCCGAGTCCTGCCAGCCTATCTTTGTCAACTTCAATACGGTCAGAAATGCCAGCCGCCAGAAAATCCCCTTTGGCATAGCGCAGACCGGCAAGGCCTTCCGCAACGAGATCAACCCGCGCTTCTTTACCTTCCGCAGCCGCGAGTTCATGCAGATGGAGATGGAGTTTTTCTGCCGCGAGGAGGAGTCTATGGACTGGTATGAATACTGGCGTGCCGAACGCTGGAAATTCTATACCGAGACCCTGGGCATAGCCGAGGACAAGCTGCGCTGGAATCCGCACGAGAACCTGGCGCATTACGCCAAGGCGGCAGTGGATATCGAATACCTCTTCCCCTTTGGCTGGGGCGAGATCGAAGGCATACATCATCGCGGCACCTATGATATGATGCGGCATGCAGAGTACTCTGGACAGGAGCAGGACTGCAAGGTCTTTGACCAGGAAAGCCGGGAGTCGTATTTCCCCACCGTGGTGGAGACCTCCTGCGGCCTGGACCGTATCTGCCTGATGATGCTCTGTGACGGCTATCACGAAGACCTGGCTGAAACCCGCAAGGAGGGCAAGGCGGAGGAGGAGCGCGTGCTGCTGCGCCTGCCGGCGGCGATCGCACCGGTGCAGGTGGCAGTGCTGCCGCTGAGCAAAAAACTCGCCGAGCCGGCCAGCGAGCTGAAAAACCAGCTGCGCCGGCATTTCAGAACCGACTATGACGAGGGCGGCAGCATAGGACGACGCTATCGCCGACAAGATGAGCTGGGCACGCCATACTGCGTGACCTACGATTTCGACAGCCTCGAAGACCAGGCGGTAACCCTGCGCGAACGCGACAGCATGGAACAGCAGCGCCTGCCCATAGCCGAGCTGCCGGCCTGGCTCCTGGATAAGCTCTGAGATAAACCGCGTCCAAGAAGATAATTGGACACGAAGACACACTAAGACACACGAAGGCACACGAAGCTTTTGTTCCTCTTTTTTGTTGTTGATTCCACCAAATACAGGCTTTGCCATGACACGGCCAACTCCTCGCATCTACTCGCTTGCCTTTGTCCTGCTGCTCCTGCTTAACCTGGGGCTGGGCTTCAGCGTCTACAGTAAAGAGGCCAAGCAGGCCGGCAGCGACCGCGTGCTGGAAAATATCGACCTGATGATGGAGGTCTTGCAGCTTATCCGCAAGAACTATGTGGACGCCGAGCAGGTCGATGTCAACCAGCTGCTGATGGGCGCTATCTCAGGCATGGCGCAGAGGCTGGACCCCTACAGCGATTTTCTGCCGCCGCGCCAGATGCAGTCGCTGAAGGAGGAGTCCGAGGGTGAATTTGGCGGGATAGGGATTTCAGTGAGCATGAGCGATGGTCTGCTCACGGTGATTTCCACGGTTGACGGCACACCGGCACACGAGGCCGGCGTGCTTAGCGGCGACCGCATCGTGGCAGTGGACGGGCGGCGGCTGGAAAGCATCAGCCTGGACGAGGCGGTGGCCCTGCTGCGCGGCAAGCCAGGCAGCATGGTGAGCCTGACGCTGTATCGCGAGAAGGAGGAAGAGGAGCTGAAACTCGAGCTGAAACGCGCCTTGATACCGCTGGAAAGCGTGCTTGGCGTGAGCGTCATCCCGGATAGCAAGATAGGCTATCTGCGCATCACACAGTTTATGGAGCCTACCGCGGCCGCAGTGGAAAAAGCCCTGCGCGGCTTTGAGTCCGAAAAAGTCTGCGGGCTGATTATGGACCTACGCGGCAACCCCGGGGGGCTGCTGCATTCCGCGGTTGCCGTGAGCAGCCTTTTTCTGCCTAAAAACCAGATGATAGTATCGGTGGAGGGGCGCAATCAGAGCAGCAATTATGAGGAGCGCACCACGGCGGGCTATAAGTTTCCGGCTAAATGCCCGATCGTCATCTTGGTCAACCGGGGCAGCGCCAGTGCCGCCGAGGTGACCGCAGGCTGCCTGCGGGACCTCAACCGGGCAGTGCTGCTGGGGGAAAAAACCTTCGGCAAAGGCTCGGTGCAAACCGTGCATGAGCTGCCCGGCGGCTACGCGCTGAAATTAACCGTGGCAAAATATTATACCCCCAGCCGTCGAGTGATTCACGGCAATGGCCTGGAACCGGATATCAAGGTGGAGATGCCAGCCGCCGAGTTCTATAGGCTGGGACAGGTCGAGCCGGCAAAACGCTTCGACAAGGACGCGCAGATCAAAAGAGCCGTCGAGCTGCTGCAAAGCTATGAGGTCTATGAACAAATCCAAAAGGGGAAGGTTAAATTGCGCGGGGAATTGGACACTAAAACACACTAAGCTACACTAAGGCACACTAAGGCACACTAAGGCTCTGAGCTAGGTTTGCCTGGACTGTGCTTGTTGCGCTGGTAATATGTTTTGTTGTATTTTTAATATTGGGCTAGAGGTGATTTTATGATACGAGTAGCCATAGTGGGGGCCGCCGGGCGCATGGGACGCATGCTCATCTCCCAGGTCTTGCAGGACCCGGAGCTGAGTCTTAGCGCCGCCCTGGAGTATGAGCAAAGCCCGTTTTTGGGGCAGGACGCCGGCTTGCTGGCCGGCGAGGCGGCCTGCGGCATAGCTCTGAGCAGCGATGTCGAGTCGGCACTCTCGCAGAGTGATGCGGCCATTGATTTTAGCTCGCCGGCAGCCAGTCTGGCTTTTGCCCAGAAGGCCGCCGCCGCGGCTGTGAGTGTGGTCATCGGCACCACCGGGCTGGAGGCGGCCCAGAAGGCGGAGCTGGCCAGGCTGGGCGCCGAGGGCGCCAGGCTGGTGTTTGCGCCGAATATGAGCGTGGGCGTGAACCTGCTTTTCTCGCTCTGCGCTAAAACCGCCGCCATACTGGGGGAGGAATACGACATCGAGGTCATCGAGATGCACCATAACCAGAAAAAGGACGCGCCATCAGGTACGGCGGAAAAACTGGGCGAGATATTGGCCGAGGCCAGAGGACTGGACTATGGGAAGCATACCAGGCATGGCCGCGTCGGACTGCCCGGCGCACGCAGCAAAAACGAGATCGGCATGCATGCGCTGCGCGGCGGCGACGTGGTCGGCGACCACACGGTTATATTTGCCAGCCGGGGCGAACGCATCGAGCTGACGCATAAGGCCAGCAGCCGGGAAACTTTCGCCAAAGGAGCGCTGAGGGCAGTCAAATTCCTGAGCCGGGCCGAGCCTGGACTATATAATATGCAGCAGGTGCTGGGATTGTAAAGGCCTTTCGGTGCTGCAATTCAGAGGGACAGCACAGAAACGGCAGAAGAAACGCAGAGCAAACAGAAAGCAAAGTCTGAAAAAACTTGGTCTGCCTTCGTCTAACTTCGTGTGTCTTGGTGTCCTCCCCCCTCCCATAACTCTGGTTTCACTTGCCAAGCAGCCACTTTTCCATTATATTCTACTTTGCTTGGAATTTTCATTTTTTGACAAAGGCGGCTTTTTATGGGTGGCATATTCGGGGTGGTATCCGATTCCAACTGTGTCAGCGACCTGTTTTACGGCATAGACTATCATTCGCACCTGGGCAATCAGCGCGGCGGCATGATGGTGAAGAACGAACATGGCTTCACGCGCATCATCCACGATATACGCCACGACCAGTTTCGCTCGAAGTTCGAGGCCGACCTGCCCAGGCTCGCAGGCAAAATGGGCATAGGCTGCATCAGCGACTTTGAAGACCAGCCGCTTATCATCGCCGGAAAAATCGGCAAGTTCGGCATCACTACTGTGGCCAGGGTCAACAACCTGGTCGAGCTTAGGGAGGACGCGGTCAAAAATGACCACGCCCATTTCTCC
>Ga0265295_1004671_pt1 | contig 18204 bp, 14 predicted proteins | sample Munlansysbiofilm_FD_192503 | JGI IMG/M metagenome (GOLD analysis project Ga0265295, IMG submission 192503) | Leachate microbial communities from a municipal landfill in Southern Ontario, Canada - Methane capture system biofilm | ecosystem: Engineered > Solid waste > Landfill > Unclassified ...
TTGACGAACCGACCAACGGCCTGGACATCCCCTCCAAGAGGGAGTTCAGACAGACTGTCGCTTCGGCGATGACTGAGAACAGGACCTTCATCATCTCCACCCACCAGGTCAGGGACATGGAGAACCTGATCGACCCTCTGATAATCCTCCATGACGGCTCCATCATATTCAACGATGCCGTTGACTCGATCACCGACAAGTATGTCATGAACCTGGTCACCACCGACCCTTCCGGTGATGCGGGTGTGGTCTACAAGGAGAAGGTCCTTGGAGGCTGGATGGTCCTCACCGAGCGTGAAGAGACGGATGAGAGCCAAGGCCAGCCTTTGGACCTTGAGACCCTTTTCAATGTTGTGGTTGAGAATCCCACCCTTATGCAAGGAGGTGTGCTATGAATCGATTTGGCCTATTGATAAACCGTGAGTTGCAGACAAGCAAGAGAGACCTGAGCATCTATGCGGCAACGCTGTTCCTGGTCCTGCTGGCAAGTGAGACCATGCGCTCCTTCGCCACCCAATATTCACTGTCGGGAAGCTCTGCAACCACCTACGCTTCACTATTCCCCAATTTCCTGTTCCTAGGGGGCCTGATCATAACAAGCCTCTCCTTTGCCGAAGACATGTTCAGCAAGAATGGACAGCAGCAGTGGCTGATGCTTCCGGCAACATCCTTGGAGAAATTCCTTTCCAAAGGGGTGCTGACGGCCTTTGCCTATCCGCTGGCCCTCATAGTGGTGTTTTTTCTCTCCTCGGTGATCATCGAGCCGATACAGCTGCTCTTCTTTGGTGATCCTGTCACCTTGTTCAACCCCTTCTTCAGCGACATGGGTTCGATTCTAGGCTTGTATTTGGTCTGGCATGCGATCTTCCTGCTGGGCTCCACCTACTTCCACAAGGGACACTTCTTCAAGACCGTCCTTGCCCTGGGTGTCATCGGCCTCGCCCTTGGGGCTCTGGGCCTGCTGTTTGTGAAGCTTATCTTTTCCATCAAGTACGGCTCGTCGCTACGGACGTTCGACGTGGTGTTCTCGTTTGACTCACTGCTGTTCCAACCTGCCACCGGTGTTGTAGGGGCGTTCAGGGTGTTCGGAAAGCTACTCTATTTTGTAGTGCTTCCCCTGTTCTGTTGGGTCACGGCGTTCTTCAGGGTTGAGGAGGTCCAAGCTACAGATGCAGTTTAACAACAGTTCCCCAATATATGTGCAGATAGCCCAGTATATCCATGACCTGGTCATCAGCTCGGCATGGGTGGAGGAGCAGCGCATCCCCTCTGTCCGTGATATGGCGATGCACCTGGAGGTGAACCCCAATACGGTCACCAGGACATACGCTCTGCTGCAGGAAGAGGGTATCCTGGAAAACCAACGGGGCATAGGATACTTTACCGCCAAGGGTGCCAAAGCTCTGGTCCTCAAGAAAAAGCGAGATCATTTCATCAAAAGTGAACTGCCGAACCTTTTCGATTCCATGAGGAAGCTGGATGTCACCCTCGAGGAGATAGAGACCTATTTCCTCCTATTCAAAAAGGAGCATACCTATCATGAAGTCCAATCATAAGAAAAGTAATCGCATGCTTGTCGCGGGGGGGATATTCCTTGTGGTGTATCTCTTGGCAACCATCATATTCGGTTCGTTCATGCTGGAGCAGCATGTTGTGGAAAACCCTAGGAACCGCAATGGCTCCTATTCGACCCTTACAGTAAGGCATGGAACTATCCCAGGGGTGTTTTTCTTGGAATAGAGCCTGATCTGGGGATGGCCCAACCTTCATGACGGGGTTGGCCGTCCTACTCATCTACTTCTGTATTTTCTTTTTTCATCTCGTTCTCCTGTATTGTTGCTTTCGGCGCACTTCCTCGTTGAGGAGGTGCGCCGATTCTTGTTTTAGCCTTTGTGCTTGTTCTCGTTTGTTTGTTGCATCTGGTTTTCATACTTTCACAAAGGGTTACTGCTATCCTGACAAAGGTGAGCCGTCTGGAAACCGGCATGCACACTCAGAGCGATCATCATCGATGGCATCCTAGGGAATTGGGCTACCAATGCTAAACAAAAAGGTGGTATCCTTTGTAGGAGCGTTAACCTGCTTCAGAAGGTATCTGCTCTTTAGCCTCAACTTGTACACACGGCTAGTGGATACACAACTGAAGGGAGAAGAGGGTCCCATTGGCAGAACTTACAGAACAGACAAAAGTCCCGCACTTGGAACTCAGATCGGTGTCCAAGGCATTTTCTTGCGGGGGGAACAAGGTGATAACCGCAGTCGATGATCTCTCCCTTGCTGTATACAAAGGCGAGGCGATTACCATCATTGGCCCTTCAGGATGTGGGAAAAGCACCACCTTGAGGATGATCGGGGGCTTTATCCCCCCCGATAGCGGGGAGATTCTCCTTGATGGAGTCTCTTTGGCCTATAAGGGGGCAGAAGAGAGAACCATCCCCATGGTCTTTCAGAACTATGCCCTGTTTCCCCATATGAATGTGCATGAGAATATAGCCTACGGCTTGAAAGCACGGAAAAAGCATAAGGACAGTATCCATCACGATGTGGCGATGATGTGCCAGATGCTCAACCTGGTCGGCACAGAAGATCGCTTTCCCCATCAGCTCTCTGATGGGCAACAGCAGCGAGTCGCCTTGGCAAGGGCATTGGTCCTGAAGCCTGAGCTCTTGTTGTTTGACGAGCCGCTCTCCAATCTGGACGCGAGGCTGAGGCTGCAGACAAGGCATGAGATCAAGAAGATGCAGAAGCTGCTTGGCATCACCACCATCTACGTCACCCACGATCAAAGTGAGGCCCTCAGCATGCCCGACAGGGTAGTGGTGATGAACAGGGGGGCCATCATACAGGTAGGAACACCGCGCGAGGTGTACAACAACCCCCGAACCCCCTTTGTTGCAGACTTTATCGGCAATGCAAACTTCTATGATGGTAAAGTGCTTTCCTCTTGTGCCGAGACGGTGCTCGTCTCGTTCAACCAAATCCAATTCACCTTGGACGCAAGGCAGTGTGATGGGCCTTGCGAAGCCGGTGATGATCTCTTTGTCGCAATCTTGCCACAAAGTGTGGCCTTGAGTGCGTATCGTCAGCCAGAGAGTGCCTATCAAGTGCCGGGGGAGATAGTCGCACTCTCCTTCAACGGCTACTCCATCGAGTATGAAGTGGCGTTTGGGAAGACTTTTATCCGGGTAATAGCTCCGTACAACCTCACATTCGTCGATGAGTACAAAGTCGGTGAGCAGGTGTTGATGCATTTCCATCCATCCTCGTTTCACCTTTTCAACACAAAGGAGAGCCGATGAACGTAGCTGTACTCCTCCTCTTTTTCCTCCTGCCCTCGGTGGCAACCCTACAGCAGGACTCCTCTGCTCGACTCTCCTGGATCCTCACCATTGTCCTTGGCCTTCTCTCTTTGCTCGCACTCCTTGGGGCTTTCTTACAAACAAAGGGAAAAAAGAACCCCTGTACCTCTACATTCCTGTTGCTTGGTTTTACGGCTATTGCTCTCTTTTCCACCAGTAGCACAAGCGCAAGCCTCTCCTTCTCCCCTTGGATTATCCTGTACAACACCCTTGTCCTCTTGCTATGGGGATATGTGTTGTCCCTCCACCTCCCGTTTTCCGCCAAGAACCTCTGGCTCATCGGCAGCTTATCCTGCCTCTCCTGCATGGCAAGCCTGCTTTTCTCTCCTTTTTCATCTATCTCCCTACTCCTTGGCCTTCTTCCCCTGGGGACTTTTATCTGGGAGCACCACAAGAAGGAGAGATCAAGCTCTGCCTCCCGTATCTCCTTGCAATCCATGCTTGCCCATGAGATACGGACCCCCTTGACCGTCATGCAAACCAGCACCTCCCTGTTGTTGGAAGAGATTCCCGGTCCCTTGAATGCGCAGCAACAACAATTTGTCAGATCCAACTATGAGTACACGCAAAGGCTTATCACCTTTAGTGAGAACATGCTTATGCTCCTGAAGTTTGGAAAGGAGTTTGAGCCCAAGATGGATGAGAAGATCAACATCCGTCTTGTCACCCGCGATATTGTTGCTTTTTTTGGACCCCTGCTCCAAATAAAGCAACAGAGCATCCGCTACTCCTTTCCCGCCCTGCTCAGCACCCCCTACGGTGATGAGAACCTGATCCGGCAGGTCTTTATCAATCTCATCCACAACGCCACCAAGCACAGCAGGGAAGGTGGTGAAATTTTCATCTCCGTGACCCAGGATGATGAGCAGGTGGTGGTGAGCATCAGCGACCATGGCAAGGGGGTTGTGGGGGAAGGCAGGGAGAACCTGTTCAGGGAGTTTTATCAGGAAAAAACCTTGCCCGAAGAGTTTCACGATGGATTTGGCCTGGGACTCTCCATAGCGAGGCAGATAGTCGAGAAACATGGGGGCAAGGTGTATATTACCAGTGTGAAGGATAAGGGGACGGTAGTCTCCTTTACGCTACCGGCAAAGGCAGTACGATGAAAAAGAAAATATTATTAGTCGATGATGAGAAGGATATCCTCACCCTCCTTACCTATATCTTTGAACAACAGGGGTACTTGGTCAACTCGGTCTTACGCGGGGACGATGCAGTAGAGGTTGCATCTTCCTGGTCGCCTGACATTGTCATCCTTGATATAGGGCTTCCGGGCCTGCATGGGCTGGAGGTCTGTACCCATCTTGTTGCTATGCATATCCCGGTGATTTTCTTGAGTTCACACGACCAGGATGACCAGATTGTCGAGGGCCTTGAGGTGGGAGGGGAGGACTATGTCTCCAAGCCCTTCAACTATAAGGAGCTGCTCCTGCGTGTGGAGAAAGTCCTCAAGAGGACACGCTCGTTTGAGGGGAAAAGTCTTGTTGTAGGTGATCTTGCGATCAATGTGGAGCAGCATAGCCTCACCATAGAGGGGGAGCCGGTCAGCCTGACTCCCACGGAGTTCAAGATACTGGAAGTTATGGCCTCTTACCTGCATACCCCCGTCTCTGTGCAAAAGATCTTGCAGACAGTATGGAAAAACGAGGATTGGATACAAGGTGATGATCTGGTGAAGGTCAATATGAGCCGGCTAAGGAAGAAGATAGAGAAAGATCCTGCATCCCCTAGGTACATCATCAACAAATGGGGTGTCGGGTATATGCTTACTGACGCAAAAAATACGTGATTGTTACGGTATTGTAACTTGTATAACAGCCACGAGATGGCACAATAGGGGTAGTGACTATGGTTTGTTTGGTAGGAGAGATGATTTAGCTCTCTTACAATCCTAAAGGAGGATTCAGATGAAGAAGAAAAACATGCTACTCTCTGTTCTGTTGCTGCTGGTGTTCCTGACACCAATGTTTGCTGCAGGTGTAAAGGAAGCGGATGACCCTGACAAAGTGGGCAAGAACGTAAACGTCTACTCTATCATGCCGGAAAAATATGCCACCAAGATTTTTGCCGAGTTTACCAAAGATACCGGCATCACCGTCAACTTTGTACGACTCTCATCCGGTGAAGCCTTGGCCCGCCTGATCGCAGAGAAGGCAAATCCCCAGGTAGACGCCATTTGGGGCGGACCTGCAGATACCTATGAAGCTGGGATTCCTGAGGGTGTCTTTGCCCAGTACTCCCCCAAGGAAGCTGACAAGATCCCTGCAAAGTTCCGTTCCACGGAAAATTACTGGACGGGCATTGGGATTATCCCCCTCTGTTTCCTGAGTAACAACGAATATCTGAAGAAGAAGGGCCTTGAGGTTCCTACCAGCTGGATGGATCTCACCGATCCCAAGTATGGACAGTCCCTGCAGATGGCCGACGTGAGGACTTCGGGTACTGCCACCGAAAGAATCTATTCCCTGGTAAAGATCTATGGTGAACAGGGTGCATACGAGTACCAGAAGAACCTGCATAAGAATATCCAGCTCTACACCAAAGGCGGTGCAGGTGGAGCAATGCCCATTGCTACAGGACAGGCATCAGCTGGTGTCTTCTACATAGTAGATGCCCTGGATATCCAGCAGCAGGGGTATGACCTCTCTGTCTCCTATCCCAAGGAAGGCGTCACCTATGGTATCGAGGGAAGTGGTATCGTACAGGGTGCCAAGAACCTCGGTGCAGCCAAGGCCTTGATGGACTGGGCTTCTTCAAAGCGCCTCGGTGAGGTGATGGTTGCCAATAAGATCAACTACATCCCCACCCGCACTGACGTCGTGGTGACAAACCCCGCCCTTGATATGTCGAACGTGAACTTGATCGAGGCTCAGGCCGAGTGGAAGGGTGACAACAGGGCACGATTTGTTGAAAAATGGATCGAAGAGGTCATTCAGCAATAGTGTAGGAGAAGTGCCTACAGCGAGTGTGAAGAGGTACTCTGCCCAAGTAGCAGTGTACCTCTTCCAATAGTGTGATCATGCTAGGAGGACGTATCGTGTCAACAACAAAGGTACCGCGTACAAGAAGTTCAATGGCGAAAAGGGAGCCGGTCCTATTCGGCACCCTTGTCGCCATTTGGCTTATCTTTGCCATATTCATATTCTTGCCGATTATCAGGCTGCTGTTGACCACCTTCGTCGTCGATGGTTCGATCAGTTTTGCCAACCTCATAAAGATCATGGGCAAGAGCTACAATATGAGGGCCCTGTACAACTCCCTTATCCTTGCAACCGCCGTTGCAGTCGCCGGGACTGTGCTTGGGTATATTTTTGCCCTGGCTGTGACAAGGACCTCCCTGCCTCCTTTTTATAAGGGGTTGCTGGGCGCCGTTACAATCCTGCCCCTTATCTCCCCACCTTTTACCAGCAGCATCTCCCTGACACTCGCCCTGGGGCCGAATGGTATGCTGCTCAATGCCCTGGGCATATCGGACTTCTCCATCTACGGGTTTCTCGGAACATGGATCAGTGAAACGCTCACTTATTTCCCTGTCGCCTTCATGGTCATCACCGCTGTTCTCAATACGATGAGTGCAAACCTTGATGATGCCGCGCTCTCGCTAGGATCTTCACGATGGAGGATGTTCAGGACAATAACGATTCCCCTCTCCCTGCCGGGCATTGGAAACTCACTGCTTTTGTTGTTCGGAGCCTCCCTTGCGGACTTTGCAACACCCCTTATTCTGGGAGGGCATACCTTTCCTGTCCTTCCCACAGAAGCGTATCTTATGATTACAGGGATGTTCGACCTGAAGGGGGGTGCATCGCTCTCCTTCCTCCTGCTCCTGCCGGCCCTGCTGGTCTTTATCCTGCAACGGGTGCTCATAGGGAAGAAAAGCTATGTCTCGGTCACAGGGAAGAACGGGGCAAAGTCCGGTTTTGGAAAACTTCCCCTCTCGCTCAATATCATTATCACCGCTGTTTGCACATTCACCGTCGCTTTCATCCTCTACCTCTATGCCATTATCCTCTGGGGCTCCCTGGTGAAGGTGTGGGGTGTAAACAACACCGTCACGTTCGAGCACTTTGGCTACGTCTTCGCCCACGGGAAAAAGGCCATCACCGATACACTGCTCATTGCCACCCTTTCGACGGTCATAGGATCTGTCCTTGGGGTCCTGATAGGGTACATAGCACAGAGGAAGAACTTTTTCGCCAAGAGGATCTTTGAGTTCGGCAGTATGCTCAACTACGCCCTCCCCGGTACTGTCGTCGGTATTGCCTATATCATCGCCTTCAACCAAAAGCCGATCCTGCTCACAGGGACGCTCTCCATTCTCGTCGCTGCGTATGTGTTTCGGTACTATGCAACAGGGATACGCTCTGTCATAGCATCGCTTGCACAGATAGACCCGGCCCTTGAGGAGGCGTCCTTCTCCCTAGGTGCCAGTACGGTGAGGACCTTTACCCACGTTACCATCCCCCTTATCATTCCAGCCGTACTGGCAGGGATGCGCTATCTGTTTATCCACTCCATGACTGCAATCAGTGCAACCATCTTCCTCGTCTCTGTCAGGTGGACTCTGCTGACAACCAGAATTCTAGAAAGTATGACTGAGTTACAATTTTCACAGGCATCAGCATTTTCAATAGTCCTGATCGTCATTGTTTTTATTGTAGATGCAATAATGCTCGCCCTCATGAAGTGGAGCACAAGAAAATTTACCCAGCAGGAGGCTATCAGCTATGAAAAAATTGGCGCTTAATCTTACCGATGTAACAAAGACATTCCAAAAGGATGACGGATATATAACAGCTGTCGACAAGGTGAACCTTCAGGTGGAGGAGGGGGAGATGGTTACCTTCCTCGGACCCTCAGGGTGTGGCAAGACTACTACCTTGCGAATGGTTGCGGGCTTTGAGCTGCCCACAAGCGGCTCCATTACCATCCGCGACCAAGATATGACAAACACCCCGGTCAATAAACGGAAGATAGGGTTCGTGTTTCAGAACTATGCCCTGTTCCCCCACATGAGTGTCTACAACAATGTGGCCTATGGTCTGAAGGCTCGGGGGGAAAAAGACAAGGATATCAAGGATAAGGTAAAGAACGCCCTCTTGTTGGTCGGCCTCAAGGACACAGAGAACCGCTACCCCAGCCAACTCTCCGGCGGGGAGCAGCAGCGCGTTGCCCTTGCCCGGGTGATAGTCATGGAGCCGAACCTCCTGTTGATGGACGAGCCGCTTTCCAACCTGGATGCCAAGCTGCGAATCCACATGCGCACCGAGATACGAAAACTCCAGAAGACCCTTGGCATTACCTGCCTCTATGTCACCCATGACCAGAGCGAAGCTCTATCCATGGCTGATAGGATAGTCGTGATGAACAAGGGTAAGGTGGAGCAGGTAGGCACGGCCTTTGAGATATACAGCAACCCCCAGTCCCTCTTTGTTGCTGATTTCATTGGACAAGCGAATATCATGCATCTTGAAGTGACCTCCCTCAAGGATGAGATGATCGAGGTGAATACGCATAACGGAGGCGTTTTCACCGCCAGGTGCATCGTCCCCGATCATATCGACAGCAGTGTGGAGAACTACAAGACAGGAAAGGAAGCGGCCCTTGTCATACGCCCCGAGTCCATAACGGTGATACCGTACAAAGGGGGCGAGGACTCTTTCAACGCAGTGGTCTCCTCCTCCATCTTTGTCGGCAGCCATGTTGAGTATGAACTTACGCTTGCTAACAACGAGGTGATAAAAGCCTTTATCCCCTACACCAACAAGATGCGGATTTTCTCCGAAGGGGAAGAGGTCTCCTTTGTCATAGACCCGGTAAATGCCTTGTTCCTCCCCAGGAAGAAGAAAAAGAGCTGACTGCCTAAGAAGCAGCCTATCCTCACCAAGAAGGCTTGGTGAGGATGGCTGTGATCAGGATGATGAGTAATCATTAGGGATATGCTAGTTGTACGGTAAAAAACTGATTGGAAAATGCATTTTGCACAAGAAAGAAAAATAAAGCCAATAGAGAGAAATTGAAGATAGAACCCAGCACGAGAAAACAGAGAATAGAAAACTAAAAACATAAGATAGAAAGCAAGAGTAACGGCGTACCCCCGCAAAGGGGATACGCCGTTACTCGTCTCAATCCTAAGCTTCTCTACCCAATGGAAGTCTCCTTGGAATGTATGCAGCCAGGGCTGGGAAGTTAGTAAACTTGAACATTCTTCGAAATCGGGCTATACTACTACATATAAAGGAGTTATATTTTGATAATAGGCCTTGATATGGGGGGGACCCACATAGATGGAGTTGTTATACAGGATGGACAGGTTATAAAGACACATAAGAAGCCTGTTGACAAGGATGATCTGTTCACTACCATGTGGACAGCTTTGGAAGAGCTGGTAGAGGACTCTGATCTCGCAGCGATAGAGAGGATCAACCTCAGCACTACGATCTCCACCAATGCCATTGTAGAAGGGACCACTGCCCCTGTGGGTATGGTTGTGCAACCGGGTCCTGGCTTGATCCACGACTTCTCCTCATGCAAGGGGAGGGTAGTGACCATCGGCGGGTATGTCGACCACCGGGGTGTAGTGGTGGATGACCTGGATCCTAAGGAACTTGAGAAGGCCCTGCTTCTTTTCAAAAAGGATGGGATGCCCAGCAGTGCGGTGATAAGCAAGTTTTCCACAAGGAATCCCGAGCACGAGATCATCATAGGAAAGAAGCTGCTTGAGCAGATCGGCCAGGTTACTTTGGGTCATAGGATTTCCGGGATCCTGAACTTCCCCCGAAGGGTATACACCTCCTATCTGAACTCAGCTGTCTCAGACCAATTCAGTACCTTTTTAACCTATATGAGATCATCGCTGGAGAAGAAGGGCATTGCTGCCCCCTTGTACATCCTCAAAGCTGATGGAGGCACCATGGACAGCGAAGGAGCCTTGGAGAAACCTGTGGAGACAGTTCTCTCGGGGCCGGGAGCAAGCTTTCTTGGGATGAGTGCCCTCATTCCCGGAGGGGAGGATGCGATCCTCCTGGATGTGGGAGGAACTACAACAGATATATTCTTCCTTGCCGATGGTGTTCCTCTGTTTGAACCCCTGGGAGCAACCATATCCGATTACAAGACCCTGGTCAGGGCTATCTACAGCGTCTCCATTGGTCTTGGCGGGGACAGCAGCATCACCGTTAGGGACAAGAATCTGGTGATAGGACCCCAAAGGCGGGGCATGGCCTACGCCTTTGGGGGCGAAGGCCCCACTCCCACCGATGCCATGATCTGCCTTGGGAGGATGGAGGCACCCCAAGGGGCGAAAGCGAAGGCCCGGGAGGGTATGGAGGCCCTTGGTGCGAAGGTGTCCCTCCAGGCTACTGAGGTTGCAACGCTTGTCCTTGCCACCATGGTCACCCAGATCAAGGAAAAGAGTGAAGCCCTGCTGCTTGGGATAAACAGCAAGCCCATCTACACCATCAAGGAGTTGCTCCATGGTAAAAAGGTCACACCTAAGGCCGTGCATATCATTGGAGGGCCTGCAGAGGCCCTAGCGCCTCTTTTGCAAGAGGCGTATGGCCTTCCCTGTCACTTCCCCGAGAACTCAAGGGTGGCCAATGCGATAGGGGCTGCCCTGGCCAAGCCTACTATTGAGGTCACGCTGTTGGCTGACACTGCCTTGGGCAGGCTTTCGGTTCCCGAGCTTGGCATATATGAAAAAGTTCCTCGAACATACTCCTTGGAACAAGCTAAGGAGCGTGCAGTCTTGCTGGTTAGGCAAGAAGCGATCGCCATGGGCTCTGATGAGGCAACCCTAGAGATAGAGATTACCGAACAGAGCAGTTTCAACATGATAAAGAACTCTTGCCTGGCAGGGAAGAATATACGAGTCAAAGCCCAGGTAAAGCCGGGCATCATCCATGGCCTGAGGAGTACCATTACCCATGAAAGCTAACAAGACAGTAGGATTGGTCTTTTTTCCTGCCTTCGACTGGGCTATCAGTCCAACACATCCCGAGAGGGAGGAGAGGCTGTTGTATACGCAGGACCAGATCTTTGAAGAGGGCATCCAAGATATTGAGGGCATAGAGATGTTCAATCCCTTGGTGGCCACAGAAAAGGATATCCAACGGGTGCACTTCGCTATTCCTGATGTTCCAACAAGGGTTACAGAGAGCCACCTTGTCTCATCCGGAGGTGCCATCAGGGCGGCTCTTGCGGTGATGAACAAGGAAGTTGCCTCAGCCTTTGCCCTTGTGCGTCCACCAGGGCACCATGCCCACCGCGTGGTCTATGGGGACCGGGGATTTTGTGTGACGAACAATGAGGCGATAATGGTTGAAAGGCTCAGGGCCGAGTTCGGTCCCCTGAGGGTAGCCATCATCGACACTGATTGTCACCATGGTGATGGAACTGAGGATATCTATTGGAATGATCCTGAGACGCTGGTCATCTCCTTCCACCAGGATGGAAGGACCTTGTATCCTGGAACCGGCTTCATGGATGCATTTGGAGGGCCTTCTGCCTATGGGTACAATGTGAATATACCCCTGCCTCCCCATACAGGCGACGAAGGGTTCCTCCATGCGCTCAACCATGTGGTGATGCCGATCCTGGATGAATACAAGCCTGACTTGATCGTCAACTCGGCAGGTCAGGACAACCACTACTCAGACCCCCTTACCAATATGAACTTCAGTGCCCAAGGGTATGCCAAGCTCAACTCTATCCTCAAGCCGGATATTGCCGTCCTCGAAGGGGGGTACTCCATCGATGGGGCTCTTCCCTATATCAATGTGGGCATTATCCTTGCAATGGCAGGGATGGACTATTCAGGGGTGAAGGAGCCTGATTACAATCCAGCGCTCCTACGGCAACCCAAGGATATTACAGAGTATATAAAAAAGATTTCGGATGCTGTCCTTGGCAACTGGAAAAACAGGGATACCCTTTGGAGGAAGGAGTATGGGGGTCTGGATAGCTATGAAAGGCCTATGCAGATCTACTATGACACCGATGGTATCCTGGAGCAGCAAGTCCAGCATTTCAACAAGTGTAGCAGCTGCTCAGGACACAACTGGATAGACTCCTCCTCTGATAGTGGGCGTAAGGTCTTAGCCATCACTATCCCCCTTGATGGGTGTAAGAGCTGTATTGATAAGGCGTACAAGATGTACAAGCACGCCTCTTCTTCCTACACCAACGTCTATCTGCAGGATAGGGTACATGACGAGTATCTAGGTAAAGGTTAGACAGACCGGCTCCTTGACCTCTATAGTGCAGACTGCAGCACCGGGGACCCCTGTATAGGGGTCGATGGGGAAGCTGACCACCGTGTCCGAGGAGCCGTTTGCAACCAACAGCCACTTGCCGTCTGGGGAGAGGGCAAAGTTCCTGGGTTCCTGTCCCAAGGTGGGGGTGTAGGAGACAAAGGTCAGCATCCCGGTCTCGGCATTGACAGCATAGGTGACTATGCTGTCATGGCCTCTGTTGGAACAGTAGAGGTATCTGTTATCGGAAGAGAGATGCAAGTCTGCAACAGTGTTTGCAAGAAGGAAGGCAGAGGGTAGGGTTGCTATGGACTGCAGGTGGGTGAAGCAGCTGTCAAACTTGTCTATGCGATAGACCTCTACGTGGTTAGAGAGTTCTCCAGCCACATAGAGGTAGTGGTTGTCCTTTGTAATCGCCATATGGCGCGGCCCTGTGCCCAGAGGTACCTTCTTGAAGGAAGGGAAGCTCCATTCGGGTCTGCTGTAGTGGACGATGCGGTCCAGTCCCAGGTCCGCTACAAAGAGGTTTTTTGCATCAGATGTCCAAAGCGCTGAGTGAATATGGGAACCCTCTTGGCGTGCTGGGTTGTGTCCTACACCGACAAAGCGTTTGTAGGAGGCGACAGAGGCAATGGTACCGGTACTATGCAAGGCATAGAGGGTGAATACCCCGTCGCCGTAGTTGGAGAGGGCAAGGAAATCACCCTTGGGAGAGAGTGCCAGGTGACAAGGTGAGTTCCCTCCTGATAGGATGGTACCGACCGGGGTAAAGGGAGACTCTGATTCTGGATTAAAGCGGAAGGTCTGCACCGATCCTTCCTTCTCCCGGATTTCACTGACTGAGTACAGCAGAGAAGCCTTCTTGTTGTAGGCCTGGAAGGTAGGCATGTCGATGCCTGCATAGGAACCGACTACAGCAAGGTGTCCGCTCCTTTCATCGAAGGAGTAAAGGGAGAGTCCGGCTTCAGACGAAGGGACACGCGATCCAACAATCAGATACTGTGTTGACATGGGGTACCTCTCTTAAGTGGTATTGTAGCATATGATTGAGAGCATGACGGTGAATTTATTTCTGATCTGCAAATGAGGACTTACCCACACTACAGACGTGTGGGTAGGTTTGAATGGTAAGGCAAGGAAGCAGGATACTGATAGAGAAGGGAGCACCCCAAATTCTATTTTGAAGTTGTTTGTTTTAGTAATGAAGCCTCTTATAAGGAGTTACTACACTTATTTGGGCTATTGAGTAAAATTCACCAAAATCAGTACTGGACAAGAGCCTTTCTTTTCCTTATTATGGTTTGAGTAGTCGGGCGCGTAACTCAGCGGGAGAGTGCTACCTTCACACGGTAGAAGTCGTTGGTTCAAACCCAATCGCGCCCATCAGGCAACTGGTTCTAATATATAGAATTAGTTGCCTATTTAATTTCACCTTGAACAATAGATCTGATTTGGCCATTCAATTCTGTTCACTCCTGCACAAAAAACCTGAAGACTTAGCTTCAGGTTTCTTAAATAAAGTATGATTCTTTCAGTCGGCACCACCGCCTCCAAAGCCAAGGTAAACCCTTTACACCTCATACAGCGCTGCGTCTTGGCTCAACCCTGCAATCATCGGAATGCCCATACATCCTGTGTATGACCAGCAGGACTCTTGCCTTACGTTGATATAATGCTATCCGTGTATAAAAGTGTCAAGCGAAAGTGTGTTGATTGCAGGGCAACGCGTAAAAATTATAAAGCATCAATTAGCCCAGGATTTGAAGGTTTCAGGTTCTGGGTATACTTTTGTGGTAATAAGTGTATGGCGTTTCTATCATATACTTATGCAAGGGGTGTAACTCATGGGAAGGTTTCCAGAATGGGCCGAGTGGCAGAAAAGAACAGGGACTGTCATCAAGTCCGACGGGAATGGCAACTACTCGCTGTACAAAAATTCCTCGAAGTGGGTTCCGGGAAAGAAAAACCTTAGCCTGTACAGACCTACATCGGGGCCATCACGTCGCAAGGGGTGATGGAGAGATTCACCATAGACAGGAAGTCCAGCGGCATCAGGATATGGGAGTATTGAGTTGCACTTTATTTTGTAGTGAATACTGTTGATATTTACGAATTGCTCTAGAACGTGAGAATGCCATGGAGTATCATTTTCTCATCTTTCAAAGGAAAAAGGGTGAAGACTCCCCGTTCAAAAGTTGTCTTCACCCTGCAAATAATAATGCTTCTATAGTTTGCATCATTCTTACTTGTTGTGCAAGTATTCGGGCAGGAATCTCTAGCAATAGCCATTACGAAGGCAGAAAAGGAAAAGTACCTTTCATCTGAACCAGATGTCTGCCCCGTCTGCAGGTCACCCCTCCAGGGGCATGGATGGCGCGAGCGGTATGTAGTCGGTCTGAATGGCTGCATACTGATCCTTGTGCACCGAAAGCGTTGCCCCAGCTGCAAAATGATGTTCACCCTCCTTCCAAAAAGCCTTCACTTCCTGAGGACCTACGATGTGGACATCATTGCCACAGTGATACGTTACTTCCTTGAGACGGGCCGTTACATCAACTCCATAGCAGTGGCAAAACCTTGAACGGTACCGTATACCCCACCATAGGCTACTCCTTGGCCTGTGCATCCCTTCTGGATAGGCTTTCTACAGGTAACTCATCCACTCCGTTTTTTGTCAATCCATATGCGAAATCCTTTTTAAGCGATTGCCCTTCTGTGGCCAAAGCTCCCCTATACTCTCAACAAGCAATACCGTATGATTCTTTTTGGAAGTCTATCAGTCATCAGCTACGTACGTATCTAAAAAGGATCACACACATATGTCATTTATCTCCTTGGGAATCTCAGAACCTCTTGTTGCTGCCTTACAGCGAGGGAACATATCAACACCCTATCCTATACAGACAGAGGTAATTCCAGCAATCCTGGAGAATAAGGATGTCCTTGGTATAGCAAAGACAGGATCGGGCAAGACCCTGAGCTATGTGTTGCCCATCCTAATGCAGGTGGAAAAGAATACAAAAGCCTGGGTCATGAAAGACAGGCATGTCCAGGTACTGGTAGTGGTTCCCACAAGGGAGCTTGCTGCACAGGTAAATGCCGTATGTATCAAATATATTCATGAGTCAGCATCAGATATAAAAACCCTCGCTGTCTTTGGCGGAGCTTCCATCAATCCTCAGATGATGGCAATGAGAAATGTTAACATTCTCATTGCCACACCTGGAAGGTTGTTGGAACTGGTTTCTGTCAATTCCGTTCACCTGTCTGCTGTAAAGATAGTGGTTCTTGATGAGGCGGACAAAATGCTGGCTGTTGGTTTTGAAAAGGAGATGGATGCTGTTTTGGCTCTGCTTCCCAAAAAACGGCAGAATTTGCTATTTTCAGCAACCTTGAACGAGGAGATCCACTCCTTGGAAAAGGTCCTCCTCCATGATCCTGTTGTGATTAAGATGGAAGAGGAGCCAGATTCAATCGATCTCATAAACCAGAGTGCCTACTACATAGCAGAAGAGAAAAAAGGCCCCCTGTTACGGTACCTCATCAAGAGCCAGGATATGCAGCAAGTACTGGTCTTTACCTCCTCGGTAGCACGGGCTGACAGGGTAGCGGACAAACTGCATAAAAACGGCATTGATGCCAAGGCAATGCATAGTAAAAAGTCTCAGGGAGCGAGGACAGACCTCCTAAGGGCATTCAAGGCGGGAAGGCTACGAGTACTGGTCACTACCGACCTCCTTTCCCGTGGAATTGATATAGAGGTCCTTCCCTATGTCATTAACTATGAACTGCCCCGTTCCCCAAAAATCTTCATCCATAGGATAGGCAGGACAGGACGGGCAGGTAATTTCGGTGAAGCCATTACCCTTGTCAGCCCTTCAGAAGAGACCCATTTCCACGTGATAGAGAAGAAGATGAAGAAAAGGGTAGCCCGGATAGATTCTGATGGCTTTGACCTGTCCAAGGTGTGAGGAGAGGGGGTAGGGTGATGCCTTGTACCTCTCCTAAGGAGCGCAGGCATACTCTAGGGGTACTATTTCGTAAGGTGATAAAGGTGTGCTGGTGAGCGATACGTGTGAACAAACCTATTTCTATGTGGTCAATTACTCCAAGGAAGAGAAGGCTTTATGTCTGTTGGAGATGAAAAGCCTCTTTGGTCTGGAGCCAGACAGAAAATACTTTTTTTCGACTAGAAACATTGACCCATCGCGAAGTCCCTTTTTCAAATTAAGATTATCTATCCTGTGCACAGCTCTCTCTTTTGAAGCGTTGTTTCAGGCTGTCAGTGAGAAAAACATCACCTGTGATAATTTCAAATTTGCACGATTCAAAATTGAGGATGGAGCGCTTGATTATGCAACGTGGCTGCACAGCGTTACCGAGTTAGGCAAGGTGATTCACGCCGGAGTGGATATGCACAACCCCTCCATCCAATTTGGGATTACGATAGTTGATGGCCTTTGGCTATTTGGCATATACGAAAAGAATGAGAACCCTTGGGTGCAGCACAACCTGAAGCCCTATACGAATAGTAATTCCCTGGAAACGCGTACAGCACGGGCTATTGTCAATATTGCTGTCGGAGGGCAGGTAGAAGCGACCTTGGTGGATCCCTGTTGTGGGATAGGTACGGTAGTGCTTGAAGCATTGTCCCTATCAGTAGCGGTGACCGGGTATGAGATCAGCTGGATCATTGCAAACCAAGCCAAGCAGAATGTCTCTTTCTTTGGGTATGATCCTTGTATCGTACATGAGACTATGCATCGGATAGCAAAGGTGTATGATGTGGCCATCCTCGATCTTCCCTATGGCCTGTTCTCCCATGTAACCCATACACAACAGAAGGCCATCATCAATTCTTCAAGGCGCATCACCAAAAAACTGGTTATACTAACCTGCGTGGATATGGATGAGGATATAACCGCTGCAGGCTTTTCCATTGTTGAGCGGTGCACGGTCACTAAAAGGGCGTTTGTGCGGTATGTGCGGGTGTGTCAGTAGGCAACCATCACACAGGGATATACAGACAGACACACCCTCTCTCTCTCGCTTTCTCTCTCTCTTGTTTTCTTGTTTTTTGTAGTCAATTTCTCATGAAAGGGTAAACGACATCCAATGTATCAGTCCATTTTCAACGTTACCATCTATCAAGTAACTTATAGTATGCTTGAAATAGTCACTGAAAACCATATAATTAGGGTTTCCAGCGGCAATTCCTGATCGGGGGCTTTTATGGCACGCATTTATTGGGAACTGAAAGAGATCCCACAGCCTGCAGGATCTTATGTCAATAAGAGTGACGGCAGAGTCTTCGTCTTCATCTCAGGGGACACCCCTGTAAGGGAAAGCAAGCGGAAAGTCATCGGCCGTGCGACAAGCGAGACCATGATGCATCCCAATGACACCTTCAAGTATCTCTTTCCCAACCTCTGGGATGAGCATTATGGTCCTGACAAGCTTCCTGAGCACATCCTCCATGCAGGCCTCTATGCACTGACCCTCGGCATCGGCTATGAGACCGGTCTGTATCCGATCGTACAGAGCGCCTATGCCCCCTTGTACGCCAACATTCTCATGGATTATGCGATGTATTC
>Ga0265295_1004672_pt1 | contig 18204 bp, 21 predicted proteins | sample Munlansysbiofilm_FD_192503 | JGI IMG/M metagenome (GOLD analysis project Ga0265295, IMG submission 192503) | Leachate microbial communities from a municipal landfill in Southern Ontario, Canada - Methane capture system biofilm | ecosystem: Engineered > Solid waste > Landfill > Unclassified ...
TGCTGGGTAGTAATTAAACAACCTACTCTCAAGCTCTCGTAACTCTTTAAAGGGATTATAACGTGTGACTAACATAATGGACTCCTTTATTTTTTTTGATAGCAGAAGTCTATTACATGTAAAAAAAATTGTCTGCCACTTAAGTAGCACAATTACTCTAAAGGGAGATGCTCCAGCAGGTTTTGTGAATCTTTAATGTAAATCTCTTTGCGCCTAATATCAATCAGCCCCTCTTTTTTAAGCGATTGGAGGTTTCGATTGAGCACTTTGCGAACCGTGCCTATAAGGTTGGCGAGTTCATCGTGGGAGAGGTTATTGATGAGTTTGAGGGTTTGTTTGTCGCCCTCTTTTTCAATGTTTTTTGCAATGAGCTTCACCAACCGTGTGGTGGTATCGTACAAAGATAAATCACTCGCCAAATTTTCCATCTCTCGTAGCTGTTTTGCCACGTAAGGAAAAAAGAGTTTATTAAACGAGGGCTTTGTTTCTATCCACTCCCGAAACAGTTCAATGGGAAATACCAGCAGTTTTACATCATCAAGTGCCATCGCCATATTTTCATGCGCTTTGCCATCTAAGAGGCTGACCACATCGTACATATCGCCTTTGGATAAAAGATACAAAATCTGCTCTTTGCCATTTTCAAAGTTAATTTGAGAGACTTTTACCCGACCTTCCAAAAGAACAAAAAAATGCTCCAAACACTCCTCAGGTCGCATCAGCACTTCGCCCTTTTTCACAAAACTCATGCGCCCAAAACGGGCAATGTCCTCTTGCAACTCTTGCTGAATCACCTCTAAAGCGTACATCTACTCTACCTTTCCATCCACATACATCCACGCCTTACCAAAGCGTTTAAAACGAGAATGCTCAACATGCACACCCTCACGTCCTTCTTGCACAAAGGTGGCACGAAAAGAGACTTTGCCCACTTTATCGCTAAGTCCACCTTGCCACGTCTCTAAAACGCTCAAACCCGTCCATGCTAAGCCTTTACATGTAAAAGCAATCTCTTCTTTTAGCGTTTTGCTTCGATGGCTAGGATGCGTGGTTTCAAAGAGATAATCGACTAAAGAAAAGACAAACGCACTGTAACGAGAACGCATCAGCGCTTCACACGTGGGTGCATTGTGGTGTTTATGATAAATTTCACAACACGCTTCATAGGGTTTTTCACTGCCACAAGGGCACATATTTTTTATCATTTCAACTCTTTACATGTAAATTAGTATGAATTATACAAATTTTTTGGTTTTCAACCACTTCTATTCTTGGCTTCGCTACAATGCTCGCTTATTTTTTCACTAGGTCTTTTGATGTTTTTACGCTTTCACACTTCACTTCACGCATGGCTTCCCATTATGGGGCTCACCATTTGCGCCTTTATTTTCAACACCACCGAATTTGCGCCCATTAGTTTACTCACCACCATTGCGAGTGATTTTAACATCAGCGAAGCGCAAACAGGCATGATGATGACCATCTACGCATGGATAGTTGCCACCATTTCACTTCCCTTGATGCTTTTAACCAAAAACATGGAGCGCAAATCGCTCTTACTAGGAATTTTGTTTTTTTTCATTCTCTCGCATCTTCTCTCTGCCTTTGCATGGAGTTACACCATTTTAATGCTCTCACGCATAGGCATTGCTTTTTCACATGCTATTTTTTGGGCAATCACCGCTTCCTTGGTTTACCGTTTAGCTCCCAAAGGGCAAACCACAAAGGCGCTGAGTTTTTTAGCCACGGGAAGCGCTTTGGCGATTGTTTTAGGCTTACCGCTAGGACGCATTATCGGTCAAGCATGGGGTTGGCGCTCTACGTTTGGAGTGATTGCCTTGCTAGGCGTGCTGATGTTCTATTTTCTCTTTAAAACCCTGCCCACACTTCCGAGCCAAAATGCGGGCTCACTGAAAAGTTTGCCCATCCTCATGAAACGCCCCGCACTGATGGGCATGTATCTGCTCACGATTTTAGCCATTAGTGCTCATTTTACTGCCTACTCCTACATCGAACCGTTTGTTATCCATGTCGCACACCTAGGAGAGCACTTTGCAACGGTAGTTCTTTTTCTCTTCGGAGTTTCAGGGCTTATGGGAAGCATGCTCTTTGCACGACTACGACACAAACATCCTTTTGGACTGGTACTTTTTGCGTTGAGTGCGCTGATTTTCGCTGAAGCTTTCATGATGATACTCTCTTTTCATCTTCTCTCTTTTAGCATTTTATCGCTCTTTTGGGGCATTGCTATTTGTTTGATTAGTTTGATTTTGCAGGTGAGTGTTTTAGAACTCGCCCCCGATGCCACCGATGTTGCGATGTCTTTGTATTCGGGTATTTATAACATTGGGATTGGCGGTGGAGCATTCATTGGAGGATGGGTCATCAACTCACTTGGGATGCAAAGCATCGGATACGTTGGCGCTTTGTTCGGCGTACTGGCGTTAAGTCTTGCCATTTGGATTTGGAAACGCTATTTAATAGCTCAAACATAACATTACATGTAAAGCCTTTCAACTTTACATGTAAAAAGAATTTACCCCTCTCTCAACGCCTTAGCAATCAATTCAATCGGGTTTTTAAAGATAACATCGACTTTTTGACCGTGCATCGCATCGCCTAGTTGCATTCGACACGCACTACACTCTGCACTCACGTACTGCGCCCCCGTCTCTTTAATCATCGCAGCTTTTGGAAGTCCCGCGGCTTTGGCAAAACGGTAGTTGCCTGTTTGCATCGTCACACCGCCAAAACCACAACAGCGATTGGGGTCACTCATCTCTTTGATGGTGTAGTTTTGTGAAATTAAATTGCGTGGCTCCCTCCAAACCCCTTGCATTTTACGTGCGTGACAGGGGTCGTGGTAGGTGACGACTTCGCTTTTACGAGCTTTGGTCGCTAAGATTTCAGCGAGGTTTGTTTTTTTCTCCAAATACTCTGTTGCCATAAAAATATGCGGACTAATCGCCTCTGCACGCTCTTTCCACTCAGGCTGATCGTGAAAAAACTTCGCATAATCCTCTTTAATCATCGCACTACAGGTTGCCTCAGGAATGATGATGGCATCTAACTCATCTTTGAAGCTTTCAATATATTGGATATTAAATTTCGCCAAAGCATCCACACTGTCAAAATCGCCCGTAAAGTATTGAGGAGCGCCACAGCATTTTTGTTGTTTTATGAGGTAAGCGTCTATTTGTAACTCTTTTAAAATCTCCAAAAGCGCTTTGCCCACATCGGTGTACATGTAATTGGCTAAACACCCAATAAAAATGCCCACTTTGCCCTTACCACCGTGATAAACCACATCAGGATGCGAGTTTAAAAAGGTCTTTTTCGCAAGGCTTGGAAAGAGTCTGTCCATCTTAATGATAGGAAAGTCTCTTAGATACATCGACTTTTGCTTCTCCACCATCTTAAATCCACAGGTTTGAAACATGTAACCAAAACGGGCTAGAACATCCATAATGTTGCGATTTCTAAGCAAGAAAAAGGCGAGTTTTTTATACCACGCTAAACCAAACTTTTTGCGAATGTCATTACGCACTTGCTCAATGACCATATCCACAGGCAAGTCATTAGGACACACAGAAGTACAGTTGGTACACAAAAAACAGCTTTCAAAAATGTTTTTTGCGTTTTTATCGAGTTCCAAATCCCCTCGCTGATACGCATTTAAAAGGTCTAAGAAACCTCTAGGGCTGGTGACTTCATCACGATTGACCTCGTGAATGGTACACACAGGAATACACTTACCGCATTTGACACAAGCATCGCTGGTTACATTAAATTGAAACATGTTTTACACCGTTTTACTGAAGCGTCGTTTATCTTCAGGGATTTTTTGTAAGTAGGCATCAAAAGGCATCACGATATTACGAATGAGAAGCGTTCCTGTGGTATTAACTAAAATCTTTTTACCCACTTTGTCCACTACCACAAGCTCTTCGTCTTCAAAAGGTTTAAGCGCTTCAATGGCATCGGCAAAATAGTCAAAGAAATCAATACCAAACGCTTCTTCAATGCCCGCAATATTGAGTTTAAAGTTACTCATCATCTCCATAATGACGGTTTTTCGAAGCACATCATCCTCACTTAAAATCAACCCTCGATGTACAGGCAACACACCCGCATCAATGGCATTTTCATACGCATCCATCTCTTTAAAGTTTTGCACATAATGGCGCACACCCTCACCGATACTAGTGAGTCCTATGCCGATTAAGTCTGCTCCACCTTTGGTGGTATAGCCCTGAAAGTTTCGGTGCAACTCCCCTTTTTCAATGGCAAGAAAAAGCTCATCATCAGGTTTGGCGAAGTGATCCATGCCAATCATTTTATAGCCATTGGACTCTAAATAATCAATGGTATAACGCATAATGGCAAGTTTAACGCTAGGGTGTGGAAGCGTGGTTTCATCAATCTTTCGCATCGATTTTTTCATCCACGGCACATGGGCGTAGTTAAAGACGGCTAAACGAGTCGGATCTAAAGAAACCGCTAGGCGCAGAGTCTCTTGAAACGTCTCAAAACTCTGGTACGGAAGCCCGTAAATCAAGTCCATATTAATCGACTTAATGCCTGAGCTTTTTGCCATGGTAACCGCATTTTGCGTGACATCATAAGGCTGAATACGGTGAATCGCTTTTTGCACCTCATCATTAAAATCTTGAACCCCATAACTAATACGATTAAACCCATTACATGTAAGCACGGCTAACTGCTCTTTGCTTAAAAAACGAGGGTCGATTTCACAGCTAATTTCTGCATCTTTGGCAAAATGTTTAAAGTGCTTTTTGATCGCCTTTAAAATGCGCTCTAACTGTTCTGTGCTAAAAAATGTCGGTGTGCCGCCACCAAAGTGCATCTGAATGACTTCACGGGATGTGTCAAGATGCTGGCTTAGCAGTTCTAACTCCCGCTCTAAATAGTCAATGTAACGCTCTTTTTTATCTTCTTTGCTGGTGTACACCACGTTACACCCGCAAAAATAACAGGCACTTCGGCAAAAAGGAAGGTGAAAATACAAAGAGAGGGGGCGAGAAGCATCTTGATGTGCCAAAACCTCCTCGTAACTTTTACATGTAAAGCTTTCATTAAACTCAGGAGCTGTGGGATAGCTGGTATACCTAGGCCCCGCTTTGGAGTATTTGGCGAACTTCTCAAAATCAATCATGAATCTCCTTAACGCTCTATTGCGCTGATAATACTAGCACCCTCTGGTAAATAGAGATCCTTAAGGTCTAAAAAGAGATTAGGATGCTCTTTTTTAATCTTCTTAATCAAGGCATCAAAATCCATATCGCTTTTTTTACTCTTTTTTATCTCTTCCATTGCCACCGTCCAGACGTCGTGAAAATCAAGCGGTAAATGTTGCAAAATACTCTTCTCAAGTTTTAAAAAAAGTGTCTCTTGCTCTGCTTTTTTAAAGTGTTCTATCATTTTACTGAGCGTATCAATAGAGAGCATGGCATGAAGTTTTTGATTTTCATCGTAGACCAACCATGGCTCTTTTTGATTATCCCATGAGCCACTTTTCAAGCGTAAAAGCTTACTGTTTTCATCCTCATGGGAAACGATTTCTAAAACGGTTTGCTCTTTTTGTTTGTTGAGGCTTAAGCCTTTAGAAATTTTCTCTATCATCTTAAACTCTTTTTTTCTTTTAAATTCCATTAAGACTCTCTGTGTCTATCAAGCCAGACCATCACGGCTTTTTGAGCGTGTAAACGGTTTTCTGCTTCATCAAAAATTTCATCCGCATGCGCTTCAAAGACCGCTTCGCTGACCTCATAATCACGGTACGCTGGCAAGCAGTGTAAAAACATGGCATCTTTATGCGCCAAAGCCATCATCGCTTCATCGACCATGTACCCTTGAAAATCTGCCACACGTTTGGCTTTTTCGCTCTCTTGCCCCATAGAAACCCATGTATCGGTTGTGACCACCGTAGCCCCTTTAATCGCCTCTTTGGGGTCATTGCCAATTTTTATGACCGCACCGCTTTGTTTTGCAAACGCCAAAGCATCGGCTAAAATACTCTCATCGACTTCATAACCCTTTGGTGTTGCAATGCGAAGCTCAAAGCCAAGTTTGGAAGCCATCATAAGCCACGAATGGGTCATGTTATTGCCATCGCCCACATACGCCACGATCGGATTTTTGGCCTTATTATACTCAACCATCGTGAGATAGTCCGCCATAAGTTGCACAGGATGATAGCTATCGCTCAAACCACTAATCACAGGAACTTTTGAATAACGGGCAAACTCCTCAAGTGTACTTTGTGCGAAGGTTCGTATCATCACCATGTCCACCATACGGCTAATGACACGTGCGGTGTCTTTCATCGGCTCACCCCGTCCTAGTTGCAAATCATTCGAGGATAAAAAGAGTCCTTTTCCACCCAACTGGTGAATGCCTACCTCAAAACTCACCCGTGTACGTGTTGAGCTTTTTTCAAAAATCATTCCTAGCGTTTGGTCTTTTAAATAGGGTACATAGTTTTTTGCTTTTGCCTCTTTTTTAATGGCAATCGCCAAATCAATCATCTCTAAAATTTCATCTTTACTAAAATCTTTCAGGGTTAAAAAATGTCTCATATTCAATATCTCCTTTTATTTGGGCAAAGCCCATATAAAATTCCTCGCACTAAAGCTTACGCCTTGCGTAGAATTTTTACTTTGTTCTCTTTAAAATTTCAGCTACCTCTTTGGCGTGGTAGCTGATGATGATATCCGCCCCTGCACGTTTAAACGCTAACATTGTCTCCATCATCACACGCTCATAATCAATCACACCTGCTTGACCTGCAGCTTTTAGCATCGCATATTCACCACTCACGTTATACACACACAAAGGAGTCGAGGTGGCATTTCTCACATCACGAATCACATCCAGATACGCAAGGGCTGGTTTCACCATCAAAATATCTGCCCCTTGCGCTTCATCTTCAATGGACTCGTTAATGGCTTCACGACGATTAGCTGGGTCCATTTGGTAGGTTTTTCGATCGCCAAAACTAGGCGCAGACTCTGCCACATCACGAAACGGTCCATAATAGGCACTGGCAAACTTAGTAGAGTAACTCATAATCGGTAAATTGACAAACCCTTCACTATCTAGGGCGTCACGTAAGGCTTCAATCATGCCATCCATCATACCGCTTGGTGCTATCATGTCCACGCCTGAGCGGGCATGAACGAGGGCTTGTTTGGCTAAAATCTCTAACGTCGCATCGTTATTGACACTCTCATGTTCCATATCTAAAATACCACAATGTCCGTGGTCGGTAAATTCACAAAAGCACAAATCGGTCACGACAAACATGTTTGGATACGCTTTTTTAATCGCTTTAACCGTGCTAGCAATAATACCATGCTCACATAACGCATCACTTCCCACACTGTCTTTGACCTCAGGAATTCCAAATAAAATAATTGAGTTAATGCCAAGATCTTGCAAGCTTCCACACTCTTTAAGTATCTCATCAATACTCATCTGATAGACGCCAGGCATCGAGCTAATCTCTTTTTTTAAACCTTCGCCACTTTTAGCAAATAACGGATAAATAAAATCGTCCATACTTAGTGTTGTCTCGCGCACAAGAGAGCGAAGCGTTGCATTCATCCTCAATCTTCTAAATCTTTTAAACATTCTTTTGCCTTATCTTGGTTAAAATGACGTCTTTGCGTTAAAAAATTACGATTTTACCATAAGTGGATATAAAAGAAAATGAAAATAGAAATTTCAGAGGTTGCAAACCTCCCGTCACGTTTTGGAGCTTTTAAAATTCAATCGTTTAAGGAAGGAATTAAAGAGCATTTGGTTATTTTCAACGAGCCTTTAGATGAAGCGCCTTTGGTTCGCATTCACAGTGAGTGCCTTACAGGAGACACTATCGGAAGTCTTAAATGCGACTGTCGTGACCAACTTGAAGCCGCCCTTAAAATTATCGGCAAAGAGCGAGGCATGGTCATTTACCTTCGTCAAGAGGGTCGAAATATCGGTCTGCTAAATAAAGTCAACGCTTACGCATTACAAGACAAAGGTTTCGATACCGTAGAAGCCAACCATCAATTAGGCTTTAAAGCTGATGAGCGTACTTATGAAGTTGTTGAGTTTATTTTGGCACATTTTGGTATCTCTAAAATCAAACTTTTAACCAATAATCCTCTCAAACTTGATGGGTTAAAAGGTGTTGACATTGTTGAGCGTGTACCTATTATTATTGAGCCAAATCCTTTTAATGAACACTATTTGAAGACGAAAAAAGAGCAAATGGGACATCTACTTTAAATACAAAGGAGTTACAAATGTTAAAAGAGTTTAAAAATTTCCTTATCAAAGGCAATGTTATCGATATGGCAGTAGGATTTATTTTTGGTGCTGCCTTTGCAACGGTTGTGAAATCTTTGGTCAGTAATATCATTATGCCACCGGTAGGCTTACTGCTTGGCAATGTCGATTTTTCGTCTTTATTTATTGCTTTAGATGGAAAAGAGTATGTTTCCTTAGCTGATTTGGAAAAAGCAGGTGCTCCAGCGATTAAGTTAGGTGTTTTTTTTAACGACCTCACTTCTTTTATTATTTTAGGATTTGTCATGTTTATGATGATTAAAGGATATGCAAAAATTGCCCCTAAACAAGAGCCTTTACCGACAACCAAAGTGTGTGCTGAATGTGCAATGAGCATCCCTTTAGGCGCTAAAAAATGCCCTCACTGTTTGAGTGAACAAGCCTAAAAATTCTTTACATGTAAAAGAGGAAGAGCCTTTCTTCCTCTTATTCTTACAAACTTACGCTTTTAAGTTTTCGTTGACAAATTCCCAATTCACTAAATGTTTGAGAAAAATATCAATATAATCTGCCCGTTTGTTTTGATAATCCAAATAATACGCATGCTCCCAGACATCCACGGTTAAAAGTGCTTTTTGCTGATGTACCATCGGTGTGTCAGCGTTACTCGTTTTAGTAATTTTCAGTTTTCCATTTTCTAAGACCAACCATGCCCAACCACTACCAAATTGGGTGAGTCCTGCATTTTTAAACGCTTCGACAAAAGCTTCAAAACTGCCAAAATCTTCAGTGATTTTGGATGCAATAGCACCACTTGGAGCGCCACCGCCATCTTTTTTCATACAGTTCCAATAAAACGTGTGATTCCAAACTTGCGCTGCATTGTTAAAAATACCTACTTTTTCAGGCACATTCGCTGAGGCAAAAATAATCGCTTCCAACGCTTCATCTGCCAAAGGCGTATTTTGAATCAAATTATTAAGATTACTCACATAGGTTTGATGGTGCTTTCCATGATGATAACCCAATGTATTAGCGCTGATATAAGGTTCAAGTGCACTTGCTTCGTACGGAAGTGCGGGTAAGGTAATTGCCATGATAATCTCCTTTAATAAATGATTAAACACGTTCATTCTACTCCATCCCTAGTAAACAAAACCTAAATAGAATACTTTTTTTAATCTTATATCTTTAAGCTAATATTTTGACATAAGTCATAGCTTTTTGAACGTAATATTAAGTAGACTATTGGGAGTTTTAACGTCAAAGGAGCTTAAAAAATGCGTCGAACCATAAAATTTCAATTAGGTCTAGTCTGTTGTGTTGTGGTGCTTTTTGCGCTTGTTTTAGGATTTAAAACCCTTATGGAAGGCAGAGAAAAACTTCGAAATGTTGATGACCTTCAAGCCATGGTGACGCTCTCAAGTAGTATTAGTCTTTTGGTACATGAAAGCCAAAAAGAGAGAGGTGCAAGTGCTGGATTTATTGGTTCAAAAGGTCAAAAATTTAGTGATAAAGTTCCTCCACAGCGAAAACTTACCGATAAAGAGCATCAGCGTTACAAAACAGCCCTTCAGGCTATTACATTAGAACATTATCCTCAAACACTTAAAGATAAGATAGCCACTATTGAAAAATTATTGCAACAACTTCCTTCTATTAGAAACCGAGTGGATGCACTGAGTATTAGCGCTGAAGAAGAGGTGGGATATTACACTTTGCTCAATCAACACCTTTTGGACATTGTTGCATCCACTGCCGTTCTTTCTGGAGAACCAGAAATTGTCAAACAACTCAGTGCGTATGCAAACTTTCTAAAATCTAAAGAGCGCTCAGGCATTGAGCGAGCTGTCCTCTCCAATACTTTTGCTGCCGATAAATTTGCACCCAATATGTTCGTTAAACTCATTACACTTATTTCGGAACAAACCTCTTATATTGATGCATTTTTCAGTACCGCTTCCCCTAAATCTATCGCGTTTTATAACCAAACGATGCAATCGCCTATCGTCCAAGAGGTTGAAAAAATGCGCAATGTCACCATTGAAAAAGCAACCACGGGTAGTTTTGGAGTCGATGCAACCCATTGGTTTGATACGATTACAAAAAAAATAAATCTTCTTAAAGAAGTAGATGACGCCCTTGCGAATGAAAATTTAGACACCCTCCATGCGCTTGAAAAGGCGACCAAAAAACAGATGATGATCGAAAGTTCTGGGTTGGTTATTGTCACCTTTTTGATTCTTGTTTTATTGTACACGACCATTAAAGATATTTTCCAAGCCATTACCCTCTCAGGGCAAAAGCTCTCACACGTCTCTTCAACGCTGGATTTAACCTATCCGCTTCTGCTCAAAAGCGATAATGAAATCTCCGATACGATGCAAGAAGCACAAAAACTGATTCATAATTTTAAAGACTCTATCGCTAAAGCGTTTGAGACATCCAACGATAGTGTAAAAGCGAGTAGCTCCCTTAGTGATGTCGCTTCCAACCTTGCCAACAACATTACCGAACAAAACAGATTTATTCATGGCATTCAAGAAGAGATGCGTCTTCTTCTTGAAAAAGAGCATGAAATGCAAAACATGTCTTTTAAAACTTTAGACGATTTAGAGCAAACCAAAGCGGTACTTGAAACTTTTGTCACGAGTATGAGTAGGGTTGTTGAAATGATTTCGATTGGCGCTCAAAAACAGCACGAATTAGGGAGCAAAGCCAACTCCCTTGCCCAACAAGCAACGGATATTAAAAATGTGTTGGCTATTATCGGGGATATTGCGGATCAAACCAATCTCTTAGCACTCAATGCGGCGATTGAAGCGGCACGTGCGGGGGAACATGGACGTGGCTTTGCCGTGGTTGCCGATGAAGTGAGAAAACTAGCAGAACGCACCCAAACTTCTTTGAGCGATATTAGCACCACCACCAATGTGATTGTGCAAACCATTCATGAGGTAACAGGCGAAACGGAACATATTTCACACTCATTTTACCAACTCTCCAAAGAGACCAATACGCTTATTGAGCAGTCTCAACACACCTCTCAAACCCTAAGCAACACTATTCACATCTCCAATGAACAGAGTACCAAGCATACCGATGTCGAAAAAACTGTGGAACTCTTTATGAAACATATCAACGAAGTTACGGTGTTATCAGAGAAAAATAATACCTTAGGCGAAACGGTTAAAGAGATTTCTGCGAATCTCTCTTCTAAGGCAGAAAGTGCCAATGTGGAACTTAAACGCTTTCGTATCCAATAATCTTTTTGCAAAAACGGCAAAAATCCCATTACTCTTTTTACATGTAAACCTTCCACTCTAGGTTTACATGTAATTAATCACCTATTAATAGCCCTTTAGATACGATACGCTTAAAATTATCCAAAGGCTTATTTTATGGCTTCGTTTACGCTTCCTGCCACTTTTTGGCAACAAGCAGATGTTTTTGCAACCCTTCTTCTTCGCTACAATCAAACACACAATATTTCAGGTGCAAAAACAAAAGAAGTGGTTTTAAAAAATATTGAAGACAGTGTTTATCCTCTGCAATTCTTACATGTAAAAACCATCAAACGGGCAATTGATGTGGGAAGCGGTGCTGGTTTTCCAGGCTTACTGCTTGCGCTTGCCTTGCCAGATGTTCAGTTTACATTGTTTGAGCCTATTGCTAAAAAAAGTGCTTTTTTACACCTAGCCAAATCAACTTTAGGGCTTAAAAATATTGACGTTTCAACCAATCGTGTGGAAAAAGCAACGCCCTTTGTTGCCGATTTAATAAGCTCACGCGCTGTGACCAATACCAAAATGTTAATCAAATTGTGTCATAATTTTATAGCGCCTCATACGACCTTGCTTTTTTATAAAGGTGAATTCGTAGAGGAAGAGATTAAAGGCTTATCTCATTGCCAAATTTACCAAAAAGAGAAGCGCTATTACCTTATCATGGAGAATGTTGATGTTATTTAAACTGGCTATTTTAATTGGAATCATTTTTTTAATTTATCTTTTTTTCTTTAAAAATAAACGTCAAGAAGAGGTTAAAAAGAGTCATGAAAAAACAAAAACTTTAGAAGGAGAGACTATGGTGGAGTGCCAAAAATGCGCTACTTTTGTGAGCCATAAAGAGGCAATCATTAAAGATGGTCAGTTTTTTTGTTCTAAAGAGTGTGCGAGGTTAACGTAATGTTACTGATTGGTCATGATGCCATTGCATTTAAACCTTTTTATGCTATTCATACATTTGAAGAGGTGCAAACAACACCCTCTTGCAGTATTGTGTTGTTTGATTTCAACACGGTATTGGCCAAAAAATGTGCCGATGAAAAGATTCTTTTTGCTTTACATGTAAAACAGATTAAAGAGCTTATTTTGGCAAATGCCCTAGGTGCTTCTTATTTTATCGTTACAAAATCGCTAGCACTGCAAGCACAAAAAATTGCAGATGACTATCTTTTTGATGGCAAAATACTCCTTTTAAGTAACGATGAAAACGATATTGAATTTGCAGCGTTACATGGTATTGATGGTATTTTATTTGAAAAAGGAATTCACTCTTTGGAATCAGCATGAAAAAAACACACTATTTTCTCCTAGCATTTTTTATCACACTTTTATACTGGGTACTAGATGCTTACGCACATCTTCTGATTGCTCAATCTAGTTGGATGCAGGCTCTTCTGTTGCAAACGCCTTATAGTACACCATTGATGACATCGATTACTGCTGTGTTGCTTTTTTTTGCAACACTGATTCCTCTTTTATTAAAGCAAAAACCGCAAAAGGAGTCTGCTGATGAATTTAATGCGCTTGAAAAGCTCTCAAAACTTCTTTTTGCTTCCCTTGCGACCAAATTTAATGTTATCAAAGCCCAAGAAAAAATAGAAGAACTATTGCATCTTGAAGGTAGCTTATTGTTCATCTATGAGAAAGAAAATTTTAGTCTCTATAATGAAAATGAGTTTATTAAATCCACCTTTCGCTCAAAAGATATTTTTCCCTTCCGTACAAACCATGAAAGAAGTGTCGTTGAAGAGGTAGCCGTACGTTGTTTTATTGAAAAAACTCCTTTCGCAAAAGATGCAATTAAAATCAATAAAATGCCTATAACCCTTTTTAGTTTTTTACTCAAAGAAGAAGAGACACAAACTATTATAGGTAATCTTATGCTTGCAAGCAATGATCCTGATTTTATTGAAAAACATCAACCTTTAATTGATAAATATATTCTTATGCTTACCTTTGCACTCTCGCTTGCTTTCAAAAAAGAGCATTTAGAAAAATTAAATGCACAATACAGCAATGAAAGCGGTAGTTTTGACAAAATTCTTAATGTACTCAATTACGAAAAAATTGATGAATATCTTTTTTACGAATTTAAAAGACACAAACGCTATCGTACAGAGTTAACGCTTATGCTCATTGAAATTAATATGTTTGAAAACCTAAGCAAAGTCTTTCCTCAAGACTCTATCATCACGCTTAAAAAAGAGTTTATTCAACTGATTCACAAATACATCAGAGAAGTAGACATTTTTGGAAAATGGAGTAAAGATCGATTTGCTATTCTTCTGCCTGATAGTGATTTTAGAGCAGCCATGGGACTTGCAAAAAAACTGCAAGGTATTTTGGAGACAACAAAATTTTCAAAAGTAGGTAAAATCTCGTGCAGTTATGGCATTACCTCACTTGCCCCAAAAGATACACTGGGAAGCTTAAAAGCGCGTGCAGAAAACGCTGTTGTCAGAGCAAGTATTCACGAAGGAAATGCCATTGAAGTTAAATTACAACACGGATCCTTAGATGACGATTCTCTTTAATGCAGGAGAGAGTTTAGTTGGAATTTCGTAGGTAATTGTTTTAAACTCTTGCGCAAGGGTCGTAGCATTTTCAAACATGCAAACCTCCTTAGCGTCACCTCCTAAACAAAAACTATCCATGGACATACGCCCCTTACTCACACTTCCATCTGCCATCGCAATCGACGTAATCCCGTTAAAACGAAAAAAACCATCACCATAGCCAATATCATACGTTGAAATTACCTCATCATAGGGAGCTTCATAAACACCGCCATACCCTACATGCTCACCTTTTTTCAGTACACGAGTGCTGAGTTTTTCTGCCCATAATGCTAAAACAGGTTTAAGCAAGACTGGATTAAAAGAAGGATGTAAAGGATTATACCCATACATAGCAATACCAACACGTGCGAAAGCATCATCGCCCAAAGTGTCGGTGCGAAGCAAGCCTGCAGAATTACACGAATGAAAAGCAATCTTCGGTAATCCATACTGCTGTGCCAATGCTTTTATACGCTTTTTTGCACGCTCAAACAATGAACGTTGCCAAAAAAATTCTGAGTTCAACTCGTCTGCACTTCTAAAATGTGTAAAAACACCTTTTATCTGTAACTTCTTTTGAACAATAATCTCCATTGCTCTTTCAATTTCATTCTCTTTAATTCCATTACGGTGCATACCTGTATCAATACTTAAATGGATATTTTCTCCATCGTGTAAACTTTCTAGCATCGCATAAGAATGGGCTGAAAAAGAGATGTTATGCGCCAGTTTTTCAGTAGGAACAGCATCAACTAAAACCAAAACTTCATCAAAAAGATCAGCAATACTTTTCGCTTCTTCAACATTTTTTACCGCTGCTCTTTTCAAACCGAACTCATGGCAAAGCTCTGCCATTATTCGAAGACCATGCCCATAGGCATTATCTTTTAAAACCGCCATAAGTTTTTCTTTACCCCCTGCTTTTATAGCAAGGATATGAAGATTATGAAACAAATGGGCTTTGTTAAGTGTAATAAAAGCCATACTAAGCCTTTAACCCGAATTTACCTACTAAAAAACCTCTGATTTTACGGGCCTGATAATCTAATTTATAAAAATGCTCATAAACACTTTGCGCATCAATTGTTGGCTGTGTTGAAAAATCAAAATTCAACCCTTTAGTATCTTTGGGAATATGCATATCCAAGTAGGCTAAAAAAGAATCACGAGCTTCAATGAGTTTTTCCAATTCACGTTCAAGCATCTCTTTTTCACTTAACATTAATGCTCCTTACTTTTCAGCTAAAATTGACATTTTTTTACCAATAAGTTCCACATAAAGCTCTTTTTCTCCCTTAGATGCGAAAGAGGGACTTTTATAAGTTTGCTCATAAGAAATTTTAAAAAGTTTACGATTTTCTACGGTGGGATAAGGCGCAATATTCATATTCTCAAACAGAATTGTCTTCTTCTCTTTTCGAGAAAAAATTTGCTTTTTCATCGCTGAAAACTGCTTTTTACCAGAACCATCTGCTTTTTTAAAGTCATCTGAATAATAATGTAAATACGCATTAATATCGCTGACTTTCCATGCACGTTGCCATTTATAAACATCACTTAAAAGTGTTGCAATTTCATCTTTACTTATTTTATTAACTTTGCTTTCACCAATAATGGTCATTGTACTTTGTGGATTAATTTCCGCATCTAATACTTTGATAGCATCATTATCCATTACCACACAACCTTTACTTAAATCATCACGATCCTTACCATCTAAAGGCATACCATGAATCCAAATACCACTGCCATTTTTTCCACGCAGAACATCAAAAAGATTTGGATAGGAGAGTGAAAAAGCTAAAGGACCATAAAAAGGATCACTTGGCTTAAACCGTTTTGTAATTTCATACACTCCCACAGGTGTTTTTAAATCCCCTCGTTTTACCTTATCACCATTTTTACCCATAATGACATCATGACTTTTGATACGCTCCAAACCTTCATCTTCACTGTTTTTATAAACCTCACAGCGTTTTTTCTCTTTTTCGCAGACAATCAAAGAATCTAAATTTTCATAATAGCCGTATTCGACATCCATGCCTCGAATCTGTTTGAGCCAAAAATCTTTAGATACCAACTCTTTTTCAGTTGGATTTTTTGTTTTAACCACTTTAACTTTAGTCTCTTTAGCAACTGCCTTCACTTCAATAGGAGCTTTCGTCTCTTTCACTTTAATAGTCTCTTTAGACTCAAACTCTTTTTTTAAAAAATCCTCTACGGCATCAATACCTTTCGTTTTATAAATACGATAAATATCCTCAGCAGTTGCCGCATACAATGCAAGTGCAAACAAAGATAAAAAGACTAAATAACGCATATATTCCTCTTCTAGTGTCAATTTTTAAGTGGCTATTTTATAAAAAAAACCCTTAATAGCTCCTCTTTTTATCAAAGGTGATGAGAACATGACTATTTAATAAAAATTTAAGACATAGATGATAAACTCAAATACCCCATTTTAAAGGATATACTCATGCCCTCCGCGCGTTTTTTTAAACTGCTTATTGTAGAAGTTTTGGTGATTGGGGCTATTGGGACTTACCTTTTTATCGACTCAAGCGATGTCTATCGATGGTGGGTAGGAGAAACCCATTTCGTATATGCCGATCCAACATGTGATTTACATGTAAAGAGTTGTGAAGTAAAACTTAGTGATGGACATAAGGTACTTTTTGATATAGAACCTAAAAGTATTCCGCTGATGAAACCACTTTCTTTTACCGTCACTTCAGAGATTGATCTACCTTCTATTGAGATTAAGCTTTTTGCAACCAATATGAATATGGGTTTTCATACATTTAAACTGACTAAAATCGCTGAGGGACGCTATCAAGGTGAAGGAATATTGCCTACGTGTGTGGTTGGGAATATGATTTGGGAAGCTCATGTGATTTTTAATGAGAATAAACAAAGTCAGGGAGCTATTTTTACCTTTCAAACCGATAAATAATCTAAAGATTTATGTTACGATAGGTAATCTTTAAACTCGACATTTTTGTTTCACTCTTTGCAATGTGATTCATCATATTTTTTTCGTTATACTGAGAATTTTACATTGCAACAAAGGATTCATAGTGTCTATTTTGCAAAGGGGCGATGCCCTCACCTTTGATGAAAATCTTTTTATTGTCTCAAAAACAGACCTTAAAGGAAGAATCACTTACGCCAATGATCTTTTTATTGAAATTTCTGGCTATCAAGAAAAAGAGTTGATTGGTAAACCACATAACATCTTACGTCATCCAGATATGCCAAAGGCTATTTTCAAACTCCTATGGGAACGAGCTCAATCAGGAAAAGAAATCTTTGCTTATGTTAAGAATCGCACCAAACATAACCACTATTATTGGGTTCATGCCTATATTACACCCATCACGGATACCAAAACGAACACCATTATTGGGTACCATTCCGTAAGACGTTCGCCTAGTCAAAAAGGTCTTAGTATTATAGAGCCACTGTATACTAAAATGCTCAAAGCTGAAAAAGAGAGTGGTGTCCAAGCCTCACTCTCACTCTTAGAAAACACCCTATCTCATTTAAAGGTTAGCTACGATGCCTTCATACTCTCGCATGAATAGATCCTCTCTTGCTAAAGTGCAAGATGCCAATATTATCTCCTTAGTGGCATTTACGTTTGCTTTTATCCTCGAAGTTTCATACAATGGCTTTCATTGGATTCAAGTGATTAATCTCACCAATTTCGCCTTAGCCTGGTTTATGTTTATCAATATTCGCAAAGTGCAAAAAACGATTCACGCACTCGCAGACATTGTCAAAGAGAGTGAGCATGGTCATCTGCATGGACGCATTGTCAATGTCAATGATGGCGGAGAGCTTAAAATGCTCTGCTCAAATATGAACTCCTTGCTGGATAATTTTGAATTGGTGACGAAAGAGATTAAATCCACAATCCTTGCCGCATCCAAAGAGGACTTTAGCCGTAAAATTCTTCAAAAAGGAATGCACGGAGAATTCAAAGAGCAAGTCGAAATGGTCAATCAAGCTGTCTATGCGATGAAACAAACGCATGATTTTATTGCGAGAAATACACTCAATGC
>Ga0265295_1004673_pt1 | contig 18203 bp, 15 predicted proteins | sample Munlansysbiofilm_FD_192503 | JGI IMG/M metagenome (GOLD analysis project Ga0265295, IMG submission 192503) | Leachate microbial communities from a municipal landfill in Southern Ontario, Canada - Methane capture system biofilm | ecosystem: Engineered > Solid waste > Landfill > Unclassified ...
GCCACCGCGCTGCACATCAACAATAACAAGTGGAAGTTCGGTCATAACGGCCAAACCTATTGCTTCGCTTTTTAGTGATAAACCAGGGCCGCTGGTAGTAGTAATTGCCAGCGCACCGGTGAAGCTTGCGCCAATAGCCGACACAACACCAGCAATCTCATCTTCTGCTTGAAAGGCCTTTATACCCAGATTTTTATGCTTGGCAAGTTCCTGTAGAATCTCAGTAGCAGGCGTTATGGGATAAGAACCCAAAAAAAGTTGTCTGCCTGAGCGTTCAGAAGCAGCCATAAAGCCCCAGGCTGTAGCGGTATTTCCGGTAACATTTTTATAACGTCCTTTTTTGAGTGGAGCCGGCTCTACTCTATAGGTATTGGCAAATATCTCCACCGTATCAGCATAGTTAAAACCTGCTTCCAGCACAGCTTTATTGGCTTCAATAATCAGCGGATTAGCTTTGAACTTTTGTTCGTAATATTTATTAATCAGCTCAATATCCCTGTTGAACAGGTGCATCAAAATGCCCAACGCAAACATGTTTTTTGTTTTGAGCGTTGATTTCATGTCCATATTCAGGTGTTTCACCGCCTCTTTGGTTAGCGAGGTGATGGGAGCTTTAATCACCTTATATTTTTCTAAAGAACCATCGAGTGTGGGGTCGCTGTGGTAGCCGGCCTTTTCCAAGCCTTTATCCACAAAAGCATCAACATCCACAATGATGATGGCGCCAGGTTTTATCCAGCGCATATTTGCCTTTAGCGATGCGGGGTTCATGGCAATCAGCACGTCGGCCAAATCGCCAAAAGTGTGCACCGTTTTTTGTCCAAAATGTATTTGAAAGCCAGAGACGCCGGAAACAGTTCCTTGCGGTGCGCGTATCTCTGATGGATAATCCGGGAAAGTGGCAAAATCATTTCCGGCAAATGCCGTAGAGTCAGAAAATAAAGAGCCGGATAACTGCATGCCATCACCAGAGTCCCCGGCAAAGCGTATCACGACCTGTTCGAGTTCAACAACTTTGCTGTTTTTGCTTGTCATATCTATGGGTTTAAAATTGATACAAAGGTAAAAGTTTTAGCCTAGAACAGCCGTAAATATTAACAAATCGTCCTTTTCATAAACGTTCGAAATAAGCGCATCTTCTTGGATTAATCATTGTTTATCAGCTGTTTAAACTTCATATCCTTGCCTTTCTTGCAGAATGCTGCACCTTAATTATAATCAGTCTAAATTCTAAATTGGCTTTCATGAATATTTCAGTCAAAATTAGCAGCTCCGCTTTTTTATTTTACTTATAATATATGGAGTATGATTCCCAGTAGGCCTGCTTGGCAAGTTCATTTTGCTGTTGTGCAAGTTTTTTTATTTCGTCAATCATTTTCTCAACTGTTTTTGAAGTGTTTTACCTTTTTGTGTAAGCATGTATTTTTGTGTTTTATCCTTTTCATTATAAATACCTACTGGTATTATCATCTCTACATCAAGTGCTTTTAATAAATAATTTTCCCTGAAATATTTACGGTCTTTTAATCCTACTCTATCCTGAATTTCTTTTCTTGTCATTTCACCCTCAAATGCTTGTATTAATTTTTTTACAGATGCTGAAATAGCTTGAAAATCATGGGGAGTATCATGGGAGGTAACTTCGGATTCTTCTTCAGCTAAATCCCAGGCATTCGGGAAAGTCATTCGTAAATTAAATGGCTTGTCCGTTCTTTCGTATTATTATTTTTTTCATCATTTTTTATGCTCTACAATTAACATTACTTCCCAATAACCCCGCGTGACGCCTAAGCGGGTTAGCACACCTTTCTTCTTTAATGCATTGAGATATTTTAATACGGCAGATTCATTAATTTTCAATTTTACAGCAAGCTTTCTATAAGGTATTTGGTTGTTTTGGCTTATAATATCCAAGATTTCTTTTTGTTTTTCGGTTAGTTCAATTGCACCACCTATTGTACCACCCATTGCACTACTATCTACATTAACTTGAGGGCTATCTTCTTCAGCTAAATCCCAGGCATTCGGGAAAGTCATTCGTAAAAAGCTTTCGTAAATCCAATGGCTTGCTCGTTCTTTCGAGTGATTTTTTTTTAATCATCTACTATTTTACTTTTAATAGTACTTGCCGATAAGCATACTTGCCATCTATGCGGCCTAGAACGTCTTTCTTCTTTAAAGCATTTAGATGTTTTAATACTTGAGATTCATTAATTTGTCAATCTGGTTTCTTCATTTTCACATAAAAAACCAAACAACCAAAATTGAAAAAGAACCAAGTATATAGGATGTCCTAATAGCTCCAATTTAGATTTGCTATAAATTAAACATCTTTGGATTTTTCATTAAACAGTATGGTTATCTTTGCCGAACAAACTCAATGTTTAATTTTAATATCTATTTGTTATGGCTTACAAAATCAATGATGATTGCACAGCATGCGGCACTTGTATCGATGAATGCCCCGTTGAGGCTATTTCTGAAGGCGACATTTATGTAATAGATCCGGATATCTGCACAGACTGCGGAGCTTGCGCTGATGTTTGCCCTGTAGAAGCAATCTTCCCCGAATAAAATCATCTCTAGGAATGGGTTTGTGTTTTTTGCGAAAATGAATCCATTCAATTGAATCCAAAACTGGGTTCAAATGTTAAAAAAATCAAAGCCTGTGTATGCAGGCTTTTTTTATGGATAGTTGCAGCCTTTAGTTAGAATGAATCTTAATAAAATAACTAACTTTGCCCGTATTATTTAAGCAACATATTCATGGACAAATATGCTTTTTTGAATGCCAGCGACCCAGCTGTTATTGATGGGCTTTATCAGCAGTTTAAGGAGGATCCTTCGCAGTTGGATCCCCAATTGAAGCACTTTTTTGAAGGCTTTGATTTTGCTACAAAAAACTACGGCGGCCAAAGCTCCGGCTCACAAGTTGTTACTAACAAGGAGTTTAAGGTCTTAGGCCTTATTGACGATTACCGTAAACGCGGACATTTGTTCACGGCAACAAACCCCGTCAGAAAGCGCAGAACCTACTCACCTTCTCTTGACATCGAGAATTTTGGTCTCACCAAAGAAGACCTCGATACCAAGTTTGAGGCCGGTCAGGAAGTGGGTATTGGTACGGCTACTTTGCGCGAAATCATCAAGATGCTTAAGCAAACCTATTGTAGATCAATAGGTGCTGAGTATGTTTATATCCGTGATACGGAAATTGTAAAGTGGCTGCGTGCCAAGATGGAAACAGAAAGAAACACGCCAAATTATACTCTTTCTGATAAAAAACATATCCTTCAAAAGCTAAACCGCGCGGTAAATTTTGAAGGCTTCTTGCATAAAAAGTTCCCAGGTCAGAAAAGGTTTTCGCTCGAAGGGGCAGAATCCGTGATTCCGGCATTGGAGGCCATCATGGAAAAAGGTGCCGATCTGGGCGTGAAAGAATTTGTGATTGGCATGGCCCATCGCGGAAGACTAAACGTTTTAGCCAATGTGATGCGCAAGCCTTACGGCGATATTTTTAGCGAATTTGAAGGCAATATCTATGATGATGAAACACTGCTGGGCGATGTTAAATATCACATGGGTTATACGACCGAAAGAAAAACGACAAACAACAAGTTTGTCAAGCTTACTTTAGCACCCAATCCTTCACATCTTGAAGCGGTTGACCCTGTGGTTCAAGGTATTGCACGTGCTAAAATCGACCTTGTTTATAAGGGAGACTACAGCAAGGTTACACCTATTCTGATACATGGCGATGCCTCCGTTTCAGGACAAGGCATTATCTACGAGATAGCTCAGATGTCGGAACTCAGCGGCTATCGCACCGGCGGAACCGTACATCTGGTCATCAACAACCAGCTTGGCTTTACCACCGATTACCTGGATGGTCGTTCCAGCATCTATGCCACCGAAGTTGCTAAAGTTACGCAATCTCCTGTATTCCATGTAAATGGCGACGATCCGGAAGCCGTGGTTTACGCGATTCAGCTCGCCATGGAATTCCGCGAAAGGTATCATAAAGATATTTATATCGACCTGCTTTGCTACCGCAAATATGGCCATAACGAAGGTGATGAGCCGCGTTTTACACAACCTATCCTTTATAAAGCAATCGAAAAACATCCTAATCCTAAACAGGTTTACGAAACAAAACTACTGAAAGAAGGTGCTGTTGACGCTGCTTTGATTGAACAAATGGAAAGCCACAACCTTAAACGCTTGGAAGAGAGCTTAACAGGATCAAAAAATCGGGAGAAATCATTTATAAAAAACTTCCTGCAAGATACCTGGAAGCACATTGAGAAAGCAAAGACAGAAGATTTTGAGGAAAGTCCGGTAACTGGCATTTCGAGCGAGTTACTGTTGAAAATAGCTGAAAAAATCACGACTTTACCTGAAAACAAACAGTTTTTTAGAAAGACGGTACGACTTCAAAAACAAAGGCAGGAAATGGTTTTTGAGACCAAACAGCTGGACTGGGCTATGGCCGAGCTGCTTGCTTATGGCAGCTTAGTTGACGAAAAATATCCTGTGAGGTTGAGCGGACAAGATGTACAGCGCGGCACATTCTCACACCGACATGCAGTGTTAAGGGTTGAAGATTCAGAAGAAAAATATGTTCCACTAAACTCCATTGACGAAAATCAGGCCAAGTTTGACGTCTATAATTCACTGCTTTCAGAGTATGGTGTTTTAGGCTTTGAGTATGGTTACGCATTGGCTTCGCCCGAAACGCTAACTATCTGGGAAGCACAGTTTGGCGATTTCAACAATGGCGCACAAATTATCTTCGATCAGTTTTTGAGTAGTGCCGAAGACAAATGGAATGTGATGAACGACCTGGTGGTGCTTCTGCCTCATGGCTACGAAGGCCAGGGCCCGGAGCACAGTTCGGCACGCATCGAGCGTTTTTTAAGTCTTTGTGCTGAGAATAATATGCAGGTGGCCAATTGTAGCACGCCGGCCAACTTCTTCCACATATTGAGAAGACAATTAAAAAGGAAGTTCAGGAAACCGCTTATAATTTTCACGCCGAAAAGCATGTTGAGGCATCCACGTTGTGTTTCATCGCTTGAAGATTTTGGACCGGAAACACGCTTCCAAGAGCTTATTGATGATCCATCAGCAAAGCCCGAACGCATAGAAAAAGTGATTTTCTGTACCGGCAAAGTTTATTATGACTTGCTCGAAGCTAAAGAAGAACGCAAGATCGACACCATCGCAATTGTGCGCATAGAACAGCTTTATCCGCTGCCACGCAAAAAAATGTTGGCAATAATTGAGCGCTATCATAAAGCAAAAACGCATGTATGGGTACAGGAAGAACCGATGAATATGGGCTCGTGGAAATACATACACCATGAACTTAAAGATTTGTCAATCAAACTTATAGCCCGTCCTGCCAGCGGCAGCCCGGCAACAGGTTCGCCAAAATTCCATGTGATACGTCAACAGAAAATTATCGACAAAGCCATGGAGGCCTGCGAATGTCCTTATGTAAACGAAGAATGTGGCATGCTGTGTATTGGCAATAGATGGCGCTCTTTTGAGAAAGAACTAAAAGACCTTCACGTAGATAAACTCGACAGCAAATACCACAACGCAATAAAAAAATTAGAATAATAAACCTTATTATTATGGCTACCGAAATAAAAGCACCCAGCCCGGGCGAATCAATTAACGAAGTACAACTGGCCAATTGGCTGGTTGAAGACGGCTCTTATGTGAATGAAGATCAAGAAATTGCTGAAATTGATTCTGATAAGGCTACCCTCAGCATTTCAGCAGAGGTAGCTGGAATTATCCATTTTAAAGCTGCTGAAGGCGATACCATCGAAGTAGGAGCTGTGATTGCTATTATTGAAGCAGCAGCAGCTCCGGCAGGTCAAAAGGACAGCAAACCAAAAGCTTCTGAAGAAAAACCGGTAGAAAAAAGCCCAGAAAAGGAAGAGAAGCCAGCTGAGGAAGTGAAAAAGGAAATCGAAAAACCGATAGCAAAAGAAGAGCCGGTTCAAAGCGATTCAGCTGACAAGGAAAGCCTGTTGAAGCTTTCGCCATTGGCGCGAAAAATAATGCAGGCCGAGCAAATTGACGAGAAAGACCTGCTTAACTTCTTCAAACAGTTTAGGGTGGAAGCCAAAGATGTGAACTTCTTTAAAGAACATAAAGGCGAGCTGAAAAGCCAGCCTAAGCCCAAAGCTGAAGCAAGCTCCTGGGGCGGTTCGCGTGAGCATAACAAGAAGAAAATGAGCATGCTACGCAAAAAATTAGCGCAGCGATTGGTAGCGGTAAAAAGCGAAACAGCCATGCTCACCACTTTTAACGAAGTCAATATGACACCCATCATGGAGATTCGTAAAAAGTACAAGGAGATTTTCAAGAAAGAACATGACGTCAACTTGGGCTTTATGTCGTTCTTCTCGAAAGCTGTTACCGAAGCATTGCAGCAATTTCCACAGGTGAACGCCCAAATTGATGGCGATGATATCGTGTTTTACGACTATGCCGACATCAGCATCGCGGTTTCGGGGCCCAAAGGTTTGGTAGTTCCTGTAATCAGAAATGCTGAAACCCTGAGCCTGGCCGAAATTGAAAAAGAAGTTAAAAGACTGGCTACCAAAGCCCGCGACAACAAACTAAGCCTGGATGAAATGACGGGTGGCACTTTTACCATCACCAATGGCGGTGTGTTTGGTTCGATGCTTTCTACGCCTATCATCAACCCACCACAATCGGCGATCCTTGGCATGCACAATATCGTGGAGCGCCCGATAGCCGTGAACGGGAAAGTGGAAATTCATCCGATAATGTATATCGCACTCAGCTACGATCACCGCATTATTGACGGACGGGAATCTGTTGGATTTTTAGTGAAAGTAAAAGAAATGCTGGAAGATCCAACACGTATGTTGTTCGGTGCGAAAGAGCCGATAGAAGTATTGTTAGGCTTATAATTATTATGAGAAAAAAAGTTGATTTCCTGGTTTTAGGTTCTGGGATTGCGGGTTTGAGTTATGCCCTGAAGGTGGCCGAACTGGGAAAAGTGCTGATCGTCACAAAAGATGAAGCCAGCTACACCGCTACCTGGTACGCCCAGGGCGGAATAGCTGCGGTGATGTACAATCCGGATTCATACGAAAAACATATTCAGGATACCCTGAATGCCGGCAGTTACCTGAACGATGAAAAAATCGTTAGAATCACAATAACAGAATCGACGGAGCGCGTAAAAGAGCTGATTGAATGGGGAACTCATTTTGATATGCTCTCCAAAGATAAATATGACCTGGCGCGTGAAGGCGGACATTCTGAAAAACGGGTACTGCATTTTCAGGACAAAACCGGTGCCGAAATACAACGTGCACTCATCGCGAAAGTAAAGCAGCATCCGAATATCGAGCTGCTCGAAAATTATTTTGCCATTGATTTGATTACCCAACACCACTTGGGACGGATTGTTCGCCGTGCACATAATGACATCCAGTGTTTTGGTGCTTACATCCTGAATCAGGAAAATGGAAAAATATCGACTATCCTGGCCAAAACCACTATGATTTCTACTGGTGGAGCCGGTAATGTGTATCAAACAACCACCAATCCAAAAATCGCTACAGGCGATGGTATTGCTATGTTTTACAGGGCAAAAGGTGTAGTTGACAATATGGAATTTATCCAGTTTCACCCTACCTCGCTGTATAATCCCGGCGAAAGTCCTTCCTTTTTGATTACTGAAGCATTGCGTGGTGCAGGCGGCATATTAAAGGATATTTCGGTTCAGGAGTTTATGAAAAAATATGACCCGCGTGAATCGCTGGCACCAAGAGATATTGTGGCACGCGCCATAGATAATGAGATGAAATTGTCGGGTAGCGACCATGTTTTCCTCGATGCCAGACATATTCCGGAAGAGGAGATTATGCATCACTTCCCTAATATTTACGCCAAATGCCTGAGCATCGGAATCGACATTATGAAAGACATGATTCCGGTGGTTCCTGCTGCACATTATATCTGCGGAGGCATAAAAACCGACGAAAACGGTGCGACAAGCATTGCGAACCTGTATGCATCGGGCGAGGTAAGTTCTACCGGACTTCATGGTGCTAACAGATTAGCATCCAACTCATTGCTCGAATCAATAGTATTTTCGCACAGGGCAAGTTTGCATGCCGGTGGCTTGGCTTCTGCTACAGAAATTCAGGATACCATTCCAGATTGGGACGCTGAAGGAACGGTGCTGAACGAAGAGATGATTTTGATTACCCAGTCGCGTAAAGAATTGCAGTCGATAATGAGTAATTATGTGGGCATAGTGCGCTCGGAGTTGCGCCTGAACCGCGCCATAGACCGCCTTGATCTGCTGCATAAAGAAACTGAAGCGCTGTATGAGAGATCCGTGCTCACGGCTCCAATTTGTGAACTCAGAAATATGATCAACGTGGCTTACCTGATTACAAAGTTTGCTTCCCAACGCAAGCAAAGTATCGGCTTGCATTATATGGTTGATTACTCAAAAAACGATTAATGATGGCACTTATCAGACCAGTAAAAGGGATTAGTCCGAAATTTGGGAAAAACTGCTTTTTTGCCGAAAACGCAACAATAGTGGGCGATGTTGTAATGGGTAATAATTGTAGTGTTTGGTTTAATGCCGTGGTTCGCGGCGATGTTCATTACATCAAAATCGGGAACAACGTAAACATTCAGGATGGTGCGATTATTCATTGCACCTACCAGAAAGCACCCGTAAATATTGGCAACAATGTTAGCATTGCCCACAACGCCATCGTTCATGGTTGCACCATCGAGGACAATGTGCTGATTGGCATGGGCGCGATTATCATGGATGGCGCGGTGGTCGAATCAAATTCTATCGTTGCTGCCGGAGCACTTGTAGGCAAAGGCGTTCGGGTGGAATCTGGAAGCGTGTATGCCGGCGTTCCTGCCAAAAAGCTAAAGTCGATCGACCAAAAACTACTTGAAGGCGAGGTACACCGTATCGCCAAATCTTACACCATGTATGCCAGCTGGCACGATGAGTCGATTGTTCCGGTGGAAGATTTAGAATAACAGACTATCATCATTCAAATAACAATTTGAAAGACACTCAGGGTTTAAATCGTTTTAGAAAGCACTTCTATTCCAGTTTTTTTAATTTCTGCTACAAACGGATTTCCTGAATTAAAATCGTTTTGCGACAAAGGATGTGGTTCTATTCTTGAGTCAATTTGCGCAGCCAACATCATCAGTTGAACCTGTAAATCAAATCGTTTTGAATCATCTAATCTTTTAAAAACCAAAGCTATATCGATATCGCTATCAGCTGTTGATTTTCCTTTCGCATAAGAACCAAACAGATAAACAACTTCGATGTCAGGGTATGTTTTCTTAACCAGATCGAGGTATTCGATTATTGTGTTATCAATTTTCAACATGTATCCATTTCCCGTCAAAATTCATTTTTAGTCAGCTCTAAACGCTATTTCCGACCCCACCAAACCTTCCGATTTGGCGTAAAGTTTGATAACTCCAGCTTTGCCTGTGCTTCTGATTATCACCAGGCATTTTCCGTTGAAAGCACTGTGTTTATTGCTGTTGAAGGGTTCATGGCAATTCGGGTCGCCGTTGCCAACAGCAATAATTTCTCCTTCTCCTTCAATTTCAAATTGAATGTAATTGTTGGATTGGGGAACGAGCAGCTTATTTTCGTCAACAATATTTACCGTAACAAAGGCCAAATCTGTTTCGTCGGCTGTAATCTCGTCCCTGTCAACGCTAAGCGCGATTTTGCTGGCTTTCAAAGTAGTTTCCATCGATTCTTCTGCCCATTCGCGGCCATCTTTCCACACTTTAACAACTAGTTTTCCGGGTTCGTAAATCACATCATCCCAGCGTAGCCGGTATTCATAGTGTGCTTTTTTTCGTTTGCCCAAAGATTTCCCGTTCAGAAACAGCTCTGCCTCATCACCTGAGGTATAAACATGAACCGGCACATTTTTTCCGATTCGTTCCGGCCAGTTCCAGTGCGGAAGAATATGCGCCATCGGGTAATCGGGTCGCCATTTTGATTGATACAAATAAAAGCGGTCTTTTTTAAATCCACATAAATCGTTAATCCCGAAAAAACTGCTACGCGATGGAATTTCGTCGGCTCCCAGTCTATCTAAGTATTTTCTTAAATGTACAATTTCAGCTGAATCAGTATAATTCAACAGATCAGTGATATCCCTGTTGAAGGGCGTTGGCTCGCCGAGGTAATCAAAGCCCGTCCAAACATATTCTCCCATCACGCGCGGATATTTTTCGATTAGCTCAAATTGTTTGTCAGGCATTAGTCCCCAGCCGGGATAATGCTGATCATAAGATGAAATATGAAAAATGCCATTTCCGGGTACATGGTCATTGGCGACACCTTCCGCTACCGGAAAAAAATACTCCCCTCTCGAACTTACGCAGGAGGAGGTTTCGTTGGCTACAAAAGGTAGTTGAGCATTGGCGGAATCGCTGAAAAACTTCTCGTAAGACCAATGGTTATAGTTGTATCCAAACACATCTAACGCTTTCTGAAAACCATTGTAAGCAGTACCTCCCCAGTTGCAACCTGCTGTAACAGGGCGACTTGGATCATTTGCACGCACGGCATTGGCCAAACTCATTGCCAGCTCCGGATTCCACTGATCTGGTATTTCATTGCCGATGCTCCACATAAATACCGACGGATGGTTTCTGTCTCTCAAAACCATCGCCTTGAGGTCGTCGATGTGCCAGGCATCAAAGTGAATGCTGTAATCAAACTCCTTTTTGCCAGTTTGCCAGCTATCGAAAGCCTCAACCTGCACCAAAAACCCCATTTTATCGCACAAATCCAGCAACTCGGGAGCAGGCGGATTGTGGCTCGTCCGGATGGAATTGCAACCCATTTCTTTCAAAATTTCCAACTGACGTTCAGCGGCTCTTGTATTAAAAGCACCACCCAAAGGACCTAAATCGTGGTGGTTGCAAACTCCTTTTATCTCTACTTTTTTGCCATTGAGCAAAAAGCCCTTGTCAGCCGAAAAGTCAATCGTTCTAAATCCAAAATTCGTTTGTTCTTCATGAATCAGCTTTTCGCCTTCAAACACTTGAGTAACAGCTTTATACAGCAACGGTTTTTTAATATCCCACAGCAAAGGACTTTTCAACTTAATTTCAAATCTCATCTCCTTTTCAGATTGAGCCGGTAGTGCCGCGGAAAGTATTTTTGACTCCGCAACTTGAACATTTTCAGGACTATAAATTTTTGTAAGCACCTTGATAGTAGCTACTTTTTCTCTGTAATTTTTTAGTTTTACCTGTAAATCAACCAGTCCTTCTTCTTCCGTGATTTTTGGTGTGGTCAGATAAATTCCCCAGTGGTCAATTTGCACGGTATTGGTTTTCGTGAGCCACACATTTCTGTATATACCGGCACCGGGATACCAGCGCGAGTCGAGCTTTTCGGTATCGAGCCTTACTGCGATTATGTTCTCTTCACCAAAATGAATATAAGGCGTGAGATTAAACCGGAAAGAGGTGTATCCATAAGGCCACTCACCAACAAACTGATCATTGAGCCAAATTTCGGCATTGGCCATGGCGCCGTCGAAGTCGATAAAAAACAACTTCGCACTATCGCTTTCAGATACCACAAAATGCTTGCGGTACCAGCCAATTGCTTTCCAGGGAAGCAGGCCGGTGTCATTTTCCAAATCGTCTCTAAATGGCCCTTCAACACCCCAGTCGTGAGGCAGGTTTAGTTTGCGCCAGTCGCTGTCGTTGTGTTTCGCCAGCTCCAAACCCTCAGGTTCTTCTAGGTACAAACCAGGTTCAAACTGTGATGATCCAAAGCGGTTGAACTTCCAATCTTTGTTAAAATTTTCGCGCGAGAAATCACTCTTAGTTTCCTGTGAAAAACCAAAAAGGCCTTGCAGTATTAATAAGACTAAAATTATTTGTTTCATGGTGATTTTTTGGTTTTTAAAAATAAATTTCTGATGCTCGTCAGCTTCAAAAGTAATCCTTTTAGGCGAAATTATTGTAGTAAATGGGCTTTGAAAAGAAAGCGTGAAAGCAATTTTGGTAATCTGTCATTTTAATAACCGACGCTTTTCCACAAGCCAAATCCCAAAAATATATGCACCACTGCCTTGCCCTTTTATTTTTTGGCAAAGTATTTGATACTATAACAAGCTTGTTGAAATAGCAACTATGACAATTTGGATTATTTTCGGTATTTTTATGCTTTTGAGCTGGCTGGTGGGCAATCAGCTAAAGCATAAATTTAAGCAATTCAGTAAAATCCCAGTCGAAAACGGCATGAGCGGGTACGATGTTGCCCTTAAAATGCTGTTAGACAATGGCATTGCTGATGTTAAGGTGCAATCTGTCGAAGGCAGCCTAACAGATCATTACAACCCGCTTACTAAAACCGTTAACCTGAGCAAGGCAGTTTACGAAGGTAGAAATATCGCTGCCGCTGCTATTGCGGCACACGAATGCGGCCATGCCGTGCAACACGCCACCGCTTATAGCTGGCTAACTTTGCGAAGCACGCTGGTACCAATTGTCAGTTTTAGTTCCAAATGGGTGCAGTGGGTATTGCTGGCCGGCATACTTTTTCTACAGTCGTTTCCACAACTATTGCTGGTGGGCATTGTGCTGTTTGGCCTTACGACACTCTTTAGTTTTATAACACTTCCTGTTGAAATTGACGCTAGCCACAGGGCTTTGGTCTGGCTTAATGTCAGCGGTGTTTCAAACAGCAGAACGCATTCTTTAGCACAGGAAGCACTGCGCTGGGCCGCATATACCTATGTTATTGCTGCTTTAGCTTCGCTCGCAACACTCATTTATTATATCGCCATTTTTATTGGCGGCAACAGAGATTGAAATAAATTTTTTTATAAACAATTAATTATTAATAATTTAAACTTATCAAACATGAAAATGAATCGCTTAATTTTAATTCTGACAGTAGCTATCGCGACTGCATTTACGTCCTGCAAAAAGGACGACGATATCGTAAATCCTGAACCTACGCTCGACTTCAAAGGAGGTGCTAATTATACCGCAACTGATGTAACAATCAACGCTGGCGATGAAATCTTGGTTGGCTTTAATGCTGCTTATAACATGGAAACAGGTGAAAAACTAACAAATTTTAAGTTGATCCTGACCTCCAATAATGAGTCACAATCACTTGTGGACGAAACGCTAAATGCCGAAACCTATAGTAAGGATTTTGAAATTACCTTCCCTGTTGCTGGTACAGCGCGATTGGAAGCCACTGTAACAGATAAAGCCGGAAGAACAGCTAAAGTTTCTTTCAACATCACTGTAGAAGAGGCCGGCGTAAAAGTTGTAAAACACACCAATGTTGAGCTGGGCTCATGGAATGATGTAATTGGAAGTTTTTATGCTGCAAAAGAAAATTCGGTATTTACTGTTCCTCAGGCAATGGAAAATCAGGCTAAAGTTGATTTTATCTTTTATAAAGGTGTTCAGAATTTCAACACCATCGCCGCTCCGGATGATGCTTCATTAGTTACTATTCCAAGCTTTAGAATGGACGAATGGGAAACTAAAAATCAAACCCGTTTTGTTATAACCTCCATGACTGTTGCTGAGTTTGATGCTATCGGTGACTATTATATGTTCACAGAATTTGAAGGAAACAGCGGAGAATCGAAGGTTATCAACCTGGAAGATGGTGTTGTTGTACAATTCCGTACACAAGCCGGTGCTTACGGACTCATCAAAGTAGTGGATTTCTCTTCAAGAGGTGATCTAGGCAAACTTGACGTTATCATAACAGAATAATAAACAAGTCCAAACAAAAAAAAGCCCTGTGTTCACAGGGCTTTTTTTTTGTTTTCAGGTATTTTCTATCTTGTATTATTCATGCGTTTTTACGGCCTCAATAATCAATCAAATTGGTCTTCCCTGATATGCCAAGTAAAAATTCTACTTAAGCTTGTTTAACAAAGGCGGAAGTACATTCAAGCATTATTAAATCAGGATAAATAGAGATTCCTCCTTAAAAAATCCTGTTGCACAGGATTTTTTAGTCGGAATGACAGGCACTGTTTTGGGGTGAAGGGCTTGGAGAAATCTCTTAGCTCTTATATTTCAATATGTTATATAATGTGTTTATAGTTGATTCCATGTAGGAGATTTCTCCCTGCGGTCGAAATGACATTTCTGTGAAGGTAAAATGGAGGGGAAAGGCGGAAGACGTTGGGCGCGTTGCGCCCAACGTCTTCCGCCTTTCCCCTCCTTCCTGTATTTGATAACATTGTCATTTCGACCGCAGGGAGAAATCTCCTAGTGCTTCAATATCATAACGTTACATAACGTTATCATTGGTACCGCAGGGAGGAACCCCCTAATGATTCATTATCAACATGTTACGAAACGTTGTCATTGGTAATGCAGCAAAGCGGAATGAGGAATCCTTTTATCAGACAATTTATGCGTTAGGAATAGTATAGACTAAAAGTAGTTTCGTATTGAAACAAAACATCCCACTTTGAGACGAAACTATTTCTTCAAGGCTGCTTTGCTGAAAATATAGGCCGGAATTTCAGCATCAAACTCAATTTCGAGTACCACAAAATCTGTCCCTTTGCCATCTTTCAGCATATCTTTATAATTCATTTTCGTTGGATACCAGCGGCCATCAATTTGCTTCACTTCCCTTAGCTCTGTTTTCTTCAAAAGCTGACCGCTCTTGGCAAAAAGTTCTTCGCGCAATGGCACATATCTTTCGGTATCCACCCAAATCTTCCGGCTTTCATAACTGGCATCATCCACTTTAGCAGTGAGCTGCAAAATCCAAGTATTTCTGTCGTCAATCAGCTCTTCGCCAATTACTTCTGAGTCATACATTTCAGTAAGTTTTCTGTTCTCCATCATATCTTCATACGAAAGGTCAGAGCCCATCACCGATTGCTTGAGCATGTGGCCCGACAATTGAATAGTGCGGTCGGTGGATGGGGAATAAATCCATAGGTTATCCTCCAACTTGAGCATTTTCGTTCCCTTTTCGCGTGCTGGCGCCAGGTATTCTGAAAAAGATTTGTTGTTGCCTTCCGCGTAACCCACGGAAGTAACCGTACGGCTGTTTCTTCGGCCATAAATAATCATGTCCGACTTGAGAATACTCGTTTCGGAGTTCATATTGTCATCAACTTTATTCAGGATTTCTGTGGCATCCTGCGCTGATAATTGCGTGGCAAAAAACATTGAAAATAGTATTGTAATTAAGTATTTCATTTTTATAATTTTAAAGGTAAATATCACACTTCTAATTCTTTAAATAAGGTAGCTGTTTCGCGCTTGTAAATACCAATCCCGGAAAGCATATTGCCAATAACCATCGCAAATAAACCCGGAATAAATCCAATATAAAGCAGTTGGGGCGAAAATTTAGACCTTAAAGTGGAGGGCATCATCATGGTAGCATCTTTCATCATTCCGCTGATGTCGATACCATATTTCTGCATCAACAGCGTTACACCAATTCCAAGTGCCGATCCAATTATAGAACCGATTACACCAATAATTACGGCTTCAAAAATCATTGTTCTATATATATGCCCTTTCTCTTCGCCTAAAGCCAGCCGAATACCAAACTCCTGATATCGGCGCAAACCGCCTATTAATCCGGTATTCCAGAGCACGATAGACATCACCAGCACGAAAATTATAACAAACATTGCCGAAACAGAATTCACTAGTTCAAGGTAAGTGCCCATGCTGTTTTGCTCGCCCAAAGTTTTCATTATCGGAGCAAACTCATCCGTGTCGTTGGCATATTTAGCATTAAAGCTTTCGCGCATTTCAATTACTTCATCCTGCATAAAAACCTCATCATGGCGAAAACCTAAAATTTCGCCCACTGCATCTTCCATATTGAGTATTTGCTGTGCATCAGAAAAATCAATGATGACAGTGCCTTTGTCCATGGCCATAACCCCAAAACGCACGGTACCGCTAATCACAAAACTGGCAAAAGACATGCTGCCATACATGGTGCTTCCCATAAATGTAAGCTCATCGCCCACTTTCGCACCCAATTTTTCGGCAAACTCATATCCAATAAGCACCTCGCCACTTTTTTGCGGAATGCGGCCCTCTACTAAAGAGTTTTTCAGGTTTAAGCGTTCTGTTTCACCACTGGTTTTTGAAAACATTTCAATAGCCATTCCCATGGCTGCTCCCTGTCCTTTTGATTGTTCGTTTTCGTCGGGAGCATCAATGATACCGCCGAAATTAATCCGGTTTACCCAAGTATAATTCGGAAAATCGCTGTTTAATTCTTCAAGCAGCTCGCTACCGTCCATCAAGGCCAAATCGTTGGGCAATTGATCAACATTTTCTGCATAAGCCCGCGACATCACCTTTATATGCCCGGTTTGAAAACGCGCGGTTTGGTCAATCATATCGCTCAACATACCGCTCAAATAACCGCTTAAAGCAATGGTTAGAAACACGCCAATCGCAACAACAGTTATTGGCAATACGCTTCTGTTTTTGTCGCGCAGAATGGCCTTAAAAATAAATTTTATCATGATATTTTTCCTTTTAATGCATAAACGGGATTAAGCTTTGTGATTTTTCGCGCAGGCAAGAAACTTACCAGGGTAGCCGAAAAAACCAGCACCACAAAAGTTCCGGTAATCAAAACCGAACCAAAAGTGGGATAAATATTCTCTGCGAATTGTACGCCCATTCCTTCTATTTCGCTGCCAACATTTATTCCTTTTGAAGCAGTGTAGTAAAACAAAGGTGCGCCCAAAACCAGGCCTAAAACTCCACCAAAAATACTGTACATGCTGCCTTCCACCGTAAATATTTTCAGCACTTGATTTCTGGTCATCCCCAAGGCGATATAAGTGCCAATTTCTTTTTGCCTTCGGAAAATGGAAAGTACCTGGGTATCAAAAACCGCCAGTAAACCTAGGGCCAAAAGCACGGAATAAATAATTACAGAAGCTATTCTTTCGGATTGCACTGCCGCATCAAAGTCCTTTAATAAAACAGAAAGCGTTTGAAATTTCCAACCGGAAATTTCTGTTGGTTGATAAGCCTCATTGGCAATAAAATAGCTGACTTCATTTGCTAAACCCGTTATTTCCCACAACTTATCTAATCCAATCCAGAATTGACCATTGTCAACAGTAGCCACTTTTGACCTAAAAATTGCAGCAACAGTAACATTAACTGCATCGTAAGTGCCATTTTTATCTCTCCACCTCAGCAATAACTGATCGTCTTCCTTCAGTTTGAGGCTTTCGGCCATGCGGTTACCAATTAATACAGGGAAATCAGCGTCGCTTTGAGCCAGCAATTCGATGGGAAGTTTAATCACTTCCTGATCTGTTTGTATGCCTTTTAACAAGATGGGGTTCATCCGTCCGTTTGGATATGCGCTTGCCTGCCAGACTAAAACCGGCGACAAATTCTCAGACTTTTCCTCAGATAAAGTGCCATGACCATCTTCTATTGAAAACACATCGTATGGATTGTAATCAGCATTCAGCAACTGTCCTTGACCGAATTCCCAATTCATCGCATCTTGACGTCCCTGATCTTGCCAACCGTTTAAAAAACCGTTGTAAAAAACGATCACAATAAAACAAAACGCAAGCACAGCAACATTTAGCCAGGTTCGCAATCCTCCTCCTATCAGGTTTTTGAATGCTAATCTGAAAGCTATTTTCATTATGTTTGATTTTTATACTATTCCTAAATATTTAAGCCCCAATTTATTGCACTTTCCCTTTCAAAGCTTCAACAGGATTCATGCGGGCAATTTTACGCGCAGGCAAAAAACTTACTAATGTTGCCGATAAAACAACGATTATAATTGTGCCAAAAACCAATCCAAGCCCGTAAACCGGATACATGCGCTCGGCCATAATAACACCCATTTCAGAGCCATCAGTGCCAAAACTAATGCCGATTTTTGAAAAGTACCACAAAATTGGAATGCCGTAAATAGCACCCAAAACAACAGCAAAAATGCTATACATTCCGCCCTCAGCGGTAAACATGCGCACTACTTGCCAGCGCGTCATACCAAGCGCGATATAGGTTCCAATTTCTTTTTGCCTTCGAAAAATGGAAAGCACCTGTGTGTCAAAAATTGCCAACAAGCCCAGTGTCATCAAAACGATATA